>JAABUI010000034.1_pt1 | contig 242020 bp, 228 predicted proteins | sample 5559111 | NCBI WGS metagenome assembly JAABUI01 (sample SAMN10711870, study PRJNA513365) | rock metagenome | isolation source: Antarctica rocks | place: Antarctica: Victoria Land, Buttleship Promontory | reverse complement strand
AAGCTGGCTACATATGTGTGTTCCTCAGCCGACGCTAGGCCCAATAGGGACTAGTCAAGGTGACGGAGCGAGGATAGGCCTGGTAAGGCTAGAAGGCTGAGCCTGGCAAGGCTAGGATCGTGACAGACAATAAGATTTGCAGTTCGCATTCTCAGTTTGCATGTGCAATGATAAATTATTGCAAATTTTCAAATCTATCTACACTTTTGAGTAAGTCATGAAAACATTATCACAATCTCGATGTGACGAAGTTAAAACACAAATCTGACAGAGTAAATGAGCATTAAGATGCTAATCTACTCATTCTCAATCAATAATTGAACATAGTAGTGTTAACAATAACAGAGTTACACACTTTCAGAGATTGCATATCTTCAAGTACGCATCATGTCTTTTTCTTCTTCACTCTTTTTCTCTTTTATCTCAGAACTCGATCGCATTCATCAGTTCATCATGTATCAATCATTATTTCGCGTCGTCTTTTAAGTGAACTGTCATGACAAGTAATAAAAACAAGAAGAACTCGAACACTGCAATTGATAGTCAGATGCATAGCATGTATTATGAATTGTTGACACGCAGTTAACTGATTCAATAATCATGTTTAGTTCATTTATCAACAAGATGTCAAAAGAAGAGTTGAGAAAGCAAGTGACAATCTTGACATATCATTGAAAGAATCTGAATTCAGATTTAAAAGACAAGAACGCAAGTTTCTTGACATGTTGAACAGCTTGAATGATGATTTATCATCTCAAAAACAGTGATCTGCAGAACGACTGCAGAAAAAGACAAAATCAATGTCAATATCATCATGTATATTCTCAGTTAATATGATCTCAACATATTTCACTAAAGTCATTCGATTTTTCAAGAACATCTTGTCAAAGAAAAAAATGCATCAGCGTAAACAGCATTCTCACTCGTCGTTATCAATCTCGTCATCTTTTCAGCTCAATGAACGAATCTCAAAGTTTCAAAGATCAACAGAATTTTCATCAAGTTCTTTTGCATTAAGTTCACGATACAACGCAGCACAGATTGATGATTCAGATAACAACTCTAGAAAAATTCTTTGAGCAGAATTCAGACGATGATCGAGAACAGTCTCTGCTGCAGCTCATGTCGATGTGCTTAGATACATAAAACTCATTCTACTGACAACGATTATGACGTGTGAAGTAGAAGAGAGCATAACGTCATGATCAGAGCTGCAATGAGTTCTCTTGAGCAATCTCATGTGCAATCTCTGAAACAGAGATCGCGCACATCAATTAAAACACAGATCACGAACGAACTACTTTGTCGCGAAAAGATCAACAATAGACGAAGCTCGAAAGATAATGTGCAATTCAAATCTTGTCATATCATCAATAAATTGACAGACACAGTTATATGATTCTATCAAACAATATCAAGCACAAATAATGTTTCAGATTCGAGATGTAGTGAAGAATCATTATGTCTTTTACAAAAAAGTCAATACATCAAACTATGTCGTCAGATTGTTAGTTAATGATAACTTCATCAGCTCTGATATTGAAAAGATAAACATCTTTACAGACGTGATGCGTTGACTGACATGTACTTAGTCTGAAGAATGTCGTTTTCTAGCTTCGATGATCATGAAGATCACTGCTGTCTCATTTTTTGATCAAGAAAATCGTAGTCTTGATCAACTATCAAACACGAGAATTATGTTTGCTGAGCTGAAAGACGAAATCATGATACTCATAGCAATCGCGATTCAACATGTCATCAGCGAATGAACAAGTGATCAGAAGAAGATCGAGAAATGAAAAGAGATTGCAGTAAAGAGTATAACATCTCAACTGTCAATGTTCTCTTGTGCTTTATCTTTAAAACGATTGAACAATGATTGATTAACATGCAACAGTAACACATAAGCAAATGATCAAGAGCTGACGAAAGCAAATTGAGACTTGAAGAAATTTGATATTGAGCATGCTGCATGAACGCGTTGTAAGTCATGTTGAATATCATGAAAACAACGTATTCAACAGCATCTCTGCAACGTATAATCTCAATTGCAATCAGATAGATGATCTACTGACTATTAACGTGTCTTGAAAAATCATCAGAGAATGTTCTTTTTTTTCTTTCACTGATTCAAGATACTCGTTGATGTATTCTGTGAATGAGATCTCTAGTTTCATAAGAAATCGAACATCGCAGCTCGAAAAGTCAAACAATATAGAAATCACGACAGAAAAGACAAAGAATACAATAAATCAATCAGAATCGATGAATAGCGATGAATAGTGATGAACATGAAACACTTCAAGAAATATTGAATGATGAACAGAATCAAGATCAGAAGAATGATTCAGATGTGAGCATTCATTTTTCAGCTATAGAAATGAATGATAACTAATGCAAGATAAATGTCTGAAGAATTCGAAGACACAACTGAAGTTGAATCTGATCAGATTTCGCTCGACAAAGTCAGAGATACATATCGATTACGAACATCGAAAATGAAAGATAGTCGAAAGATGAGCTACGCTTGATCGTTCAACAACTTTCGCAAGCAGCTGAAGATAGACACTAAGACTCTGTATTATCAAAGAGCAAATGAAAGTGAATGTGTATTAACATTTGAAAACGAGTATCAGATTTTTCTGAAGAGAGTAGAGAAGAAATTGAACATCAATGTTGACATTCAATGAGAAAGTAAGAGCGATTATATAGAACTTGAGTGATAGTAGTAGAATATTTTGTATATAAACAATGAACACAATCATAAGTTGCTTTGATGCTTTTAGTTCTATTGATTGCGAGTAACTTATACAACGTGCTTGCAAGAATGAAGAATCATACAAGATATTATGAAATACACAAGCTTGTCTTTAAGAAACTAAAACTTTTGAGCAGTGCACGACATGATGTTTCAATGCGACAACGAAATAAATCTGAATAAAATATCTCAATTTATCTATCATGAAATAATGACGTGATAAGTATTTGTCAAGAAACGTGCACAGATTACAAATTTCACATACTGATAATAACGAGCGCTGAATGTGAACACTGATCAGATGATACACATTGCGCATTGTATTATTTGAGCATAAAAAGCAAATGACTGTCATCAAGAACTACAAGTGATTGTAGCTAGTTATTAGTTGTTGATGAGTGACTATTAGAGCTTGTGAGCTAGAAGCTCGACTAAACAGATATTTTTGACTGATGCTAGCTTGATGAGCTTGTAGTCAGTTTTAGCTGGTTTTGTCAAATGATCGATGTCATGCAAGACTGTGTCTCAATAACTACATTAATGAAAGCTTCAATTTCTAACTCGATATTGTTATCAACAAAACAAGCAGATGAAGATATCATTTACTGATATGAGATTTCAATTGACTTACTAATGTATGTCATGATGACTACTAAATCAGATATTGTCTTTGCTTTGTCAATGACTAGTCAATATTGCAGCAATTCAAATCAGACTTATATCGCTCTGATCATATGAATATTTAAATATATCAAAGATACTTTGAAAGTGAGCATTACTTTTGAAGAATCAATTGAACTTGAAGTAGTGAAATATTCAAATGCAGACTACAATGATGCAGTCGATGACAGATGCTCAATCGAAATCTGACTATTTCTACTAGCTGAAGAATCAATATTCTGAAGTGTCAAGCGACAGATAACTTCTGCTATGTCTACATGTGAAGCTGAATACATGATTCTAAGCGAGATCGAAAAGAAAGCTCTGTGACTTCGCTACATAATGATGAATCTGAGACTGCTTAGCTTCAAGATTCTCACTCTGATCTGAGCTGACAACAAGAATGCAATTGTTCTAGACGAGAACTTGAAGTTTCATAGAAAGACGAAGCATATTGAGTCTAAATGACATTGAATTCGAAGTTTTATTGAACGAGAAATTCTACTGGTTAAGTTCATTTCAACAGCCTCGATGACAGTCGACGATCTGACGAAGACTCTGATTCCTAAGACATTCAGAGACTTTCGTTCAATGATGAGTATGTAGAAGTGTGTAGCTTCTATTGAGTAGAAGTGTTGAAGCAATAGAAGCTGCAGTAGAAGCTGTGGTAGGAGCAAGGGGAGTAGTCGTTCAATTAGGAACATAGTTCCTAATTAGGAACATAGTTGTTGCAATGCCCGCTAGCCTGGTTGAGGCTAGCGTCAGTTGCGGCACACAAAACATAGATAGACTCTGCTGTAGAAACACACACCTTTAGTCAATGATCAGATCTACACTTCATCAGACCGTACCTGACGCGGCTTAGAGAGCTCTGTTGTCATTACAGGATAGAGGGAGTGTAGGCCTTGGCTTGTGGCCACACTGGTTCCCCTCATTGAGCCTGATAGTGATAGTGCCGATCTCAGACTTTCGATGGGGAAAGATGGAGGGCTGATCAGAAGAGTGGACTTCCGAGAGCGATGATAAGTCTTATGTTCCATAGATAGTTGATGGTAAGGCAGGAGTGGAATACACTCGTCGTGCCATAGCAGTTGGAACATCAAATTTTGTCCTCTCCTATATTCCAAGGAGTATAGACATAGCTTTGTAGGCTTCGAGTCCTCAAGTGGCTTATGGCTATGTATTATGAGTAAGATGACACATCTAGATATTGAGGTAACCCTACCGTAAGCTGACCGACCATTTGAAGCTGGTGATCGTGGCAATCTTGGACTACCCGGGCACAACCGCAGTAAAGACTGGCTTTGACCACCAGAGTCATGATGTAAATGCATGCAAATGGAGATTCTCTGGGGTGCTTGAGCACGATGCTGCTGCCCATGAGAAGTATTTGGAAATATAGAATATGAATGGTAGGTTGGCTTAGAGTGGTGTGGGCTCGCTTATGGTCAAAAAGGGCCGTTGTAGTAGCTAAAAGGGCCGACATAAAGCCGGTGTAGGTCCAACGATGGACGATGGCGACTTACTAAGAAAGAGTGGTCGCACATAAAAGTGTCTGATTGAGTGAAACCCTGTATTATTTTTTCTGGCAGCCTGATTCTAGAGTCACTTGCCGCGAAGTACTGGAAGATTCGTTGAACACTAGAAATAGGAAGGAAAGTCGAGATATAGAGAAGTTAAATATCTGGTTGATCGTTCTTCTCGTTCTTGTCGTTCTTCTCCTTTCATAGTGAACAAGCGTACTGGATTACTTCTCAAAACTGCAGCGTGCCATCTATAACAGGGTGAATATTATAGCATATTTTTAGATCCTGTTTAGTTGAGATGCCTTCGATAACGAAAACCTGATCCTAGGCGGAAGCAGCGTGCAGCCATGGCCATCGGAAGCCTTGATAAAAGCATCGAGCCTTCGTGGTAGCATCACCGCTGCTCTGATGTTTCTCATCTAAAGAGGTATTTCATATATGATTTTCACAGCATAGAAAGTGGATTTAAGAAGCATTTTCTAGCTGTCAGGGCGAGAAGGAAAGCTGTTAGGTAAGAATGCAATAATGCCATATATTTTATATTGGGGCCAGGCAACACATGTTGAATGAGGAAGCATTTTATATCATGAACAATAGGTATGCTCCCATCTAGACGTGTGTCCGTGGCATAACTGCGTTCTATTTCGAGTCGGATAGAATAATAGACAGGGCTGTTAGCGAGATAAGCCTCACAAAACGTCCATATCTTTGGGAGGCATTAATATTCCTCGAAATGGTCGAGGTCTTTGAAGCTGCTCTAAGCAGGCAGAAACCCATATTCGATCGTGCTGTCAAGGATATACACGTTCGTCCCTGCGAATTTGGTGTGCAGAACTCGAGCACTTCGAAACATACCCGCCCAGAAGCAGATGATTGAGCTACTTATTGCGATAAAGCGTACAGCAAGCTGACCAACTATAGACTGGCGTCAACGGAGAGATAGCCTGACAGAGCTGAGGTTTAGCAGTACCAGTGGATCAGATCGTAAGGACGAGAACCAATATTACAAGGCAAGAACAATCAAAAGTAGGCACAGCTTGATTATGCGTGCCGGAGATATCGGAGAGGCAAAATAACCACGGTCTAGTACAGGCAGCAGTTGTGTCTTGACAGACCAGGGGTAGGAGAGCATCGCTGCAGTATGCCTTCAACCAGGCCAACAACGTGCGCGGCGAACACTGCGGAAATACAAGACTCGATGTTCGAATTTTTTGACAGAAGTCGTCCCAATTAAAGCCTTCCTTTGCTGTTTGTCCTGTTGGTTCAGGCCATGCAGATTTTTAGAGCCGAAGAGCATCTGTTATTTTCGTTGCGGAATATCGTTGGTGATACCTGTTCGGGCCGAACTTTCTTAACAGAAAAGTCACCCGCCGCATGACTCCGTGATAGCTTCCAGCTACCTGTCGGATGTCTGCCTTTACGATGCTAACTATGGGAACCTCATCCACTGGCCCGGGCAAGATACGCCATGCACGAATGTGGTGGCGCCGGATAGCCAGCAGCAGACCATTACTAGCGACTTGCCGTTTCCGTTTCCGATCACTGCTGGGGCGACGGACGATGACCCAATCCTGTTCAGTTAGAACGGGCAGAACTGGGAAACAACGATCAGCCGCATTCTTCGAACTTTGGTGGCTATGGAAATGGGAATAGGAAGGGTGATACTGGGTTTACTTGCTAGGTTAGTTGAGGGTTTGGGGTTTGAGGTTACTGTGGGGGCTTGTCTATATTATTCGATACCCTGTATATTGTTGAGGTTGGGGATTCACTGAACGAACCTAGGGGATGAAAGTACTACAGCGCAATAGAGATGTTTGATCTTTAGATTTATATATATTACACTGGCCAGTGCTCTTGACGGATTTTGGTCTCGTCTTAGCGGACATAGAAGCCACTTTCCCAGGAGCATATTCTGCATCTCTCGTAAATCAATCGGAGCCGATCAGTTTCATAATGGATTGAAAGATCATCCTTAAGAGAAAATGCTCGTGGATGAATGGAGGAATGGCAGGCTGGGGAGTCGGAAAGGGGTAAATCCTTACGTAAGGGACAAGCGCCAGCGGAACATTCCGTGGGAAATCTCAAACCTCACCTCACCTCCATCGTCCTAATAGAAGACTGCGAACAATCGATGATGGAAGCCAGTGGCACGACCGATGTTGCTTTCAGGCTCAGAAATTCCGTAGGGCCGAGAGGCAGTGCTTGGTCCACCAGCAATGCTGGCTCCTTTGGCATGTTGGCGACGTGGCCGCCGAGGAATCGCGACCGTCCATTGTCGCTCAGTTCCCTGAGGTGGTGGCTTCAGGAATCGTTTACTCATAACCAGGGCGGTATCTCGCACCTCTTATCCAGCTTGGTGGTCGTCTCTCAACAAAGCCAAGATAAGCAACCTGGCCTTGCTACCTCTTATACCTATTCTCCTGCCTCGAGTGGAGCTTTCGCCATCTTGCGTCCTATGAGCTTAGACATGAGCATGTTATCAAGGCTTGAATGAGGAGTGATTCTATTATGCCGGCAATCTGGGCGTTAGACATGGCTGCAGAACATCCCTAGGCACCGCCATGAAGTCTTTCTCCTGCTACATATAACTGTATTGTGGAGGCCCATTCATCTTGCGGAGCTGGCTATCGAGAGCCCTGCAAGGGAGTGCCATGGAAATTGTGCGTTTCCATCTGCGACTGTCTTATGAATGCGAGCTGCCATAGAGGAATTGCATATTTAGAACGAATCTCGAGGGTCTGGGAGACAACGATGTTTGCATCAGCATAGCTATGTGATGGCCTTAAAGGTCATAGAAGAAGTGAAGTATCGACAAGGTATGTGCACCAATTCTTGCCTGGTGCTCTTTATTGTTAGCTGTGCGTTTTGTTCTTGAGTGGACGACTTCCAGCATAAATTGTTTTGGCTCTATGATTGTTGGGTATTGGTTGAGCCGTCCGTAGATAAAGTCCTGTAATGCGTTGTTTGGATGACTTTTCAGATGTGTGTTATGGGTGGATATCTGAACCCGAGAAGTACGAAAGTACCTGCTGGCCAAGCGTTGGTGGGCAAGGAGACTTTCTTGATCGAAAATTGCTTTCCCAATTGCCAGTTCGAGCCTCTTGAGCGACATATCAGTATATATTTTCCAATTTTTAAGCTTTGCATCGAACATTGGTACTACAGGTTATGTTCTCAATTTTGCTAGAAATTTTTTTGTTGTGTGTGAGTGGATACCTCAATCATTGAATATTATTGAATTAAGGGCTGTACTTTTCAGTACCGTTTCCTTAGCTCACTTGATATTGTTCTGATAAGATTTAGATGAGGTGGCCCTCGAACGATCCCGCCCGACGACCTGGGTTGGACCATGCCTTCGGGCAAGTGTTACTCGCTATGCTCTAGACTTTGGCTGGGGGGCCGAGTTCGATCCTCTACTCAACCAAATATTTTTTTTCATGATCATTTTTTGGTTTAAAAAGCTCTCTGTGAGTGAGTCTTTCATTATTTCTTAAACTTGACTCTTTTATATTGAGTAGATATTGATCGTTTAAGAATGATTCTCTTATTGCCTTTTGAGACTTAACTCTTTTACAAATATCTTGTTGAGCATATCTCAATTTGTTGAACAAGATTCGAAATAAGCTTTATATTTTCAGTATCACTTCCTTAGCTCTGTTGAAAAGTTACTGATTTAAGATCCAGATGAGGTGGGCCCTATCGATCGACCCTGGCAGACGACTTGAGGTTTACCGGTTGTACCATGCCTTAGGGCAAGTGTTATACGCTGCGCCCTAGACCTTAGCAGGGGGGCCCCCGAGTTCGATCCTCTACTCAACCAAACATTTTTTTTTAACTCAACTTCTGTTCTTTTAGGTTCTTAGGATTGATTACTGGAGCCTACTGACCATTACTTAACACATCTATACTGTTTTGTGTAGAAGAGCCTTGCAAAGCGGTAGTGCGGGTAGCCCACAGTGTCGGTTGTTGCTGTGTTGACTTTGTAAGGCCCCGATCTCTACGTATTCACTGGGCACGGCTTAACCCCAACACAAAAAGCTTTAATACAATCCCTCAACTGACTACTGCGATCAACCCTATCTCTTGATTCTAGGATTTACACACTGGTACCAGACGCATCTCTAGTCTGCCTGCAGTCTCGATTTCAAAGCTCAGAGTCCGCGGACTCCACTTCTTATAGCTTAGAAATATACATTACGGCAGCTATAATACCTACAAATCCACGCACATCTAGCGATCTGAATCAGCTCGGTCATTTCAACACAGCAGCTTTGATATCTACAAAGTCACGTACATAGAGCGGTCTGGAACATCTTGGTCTTTTCGGCCCAGCTGCTGCAATATCTACAGGACCATGTACATAAAACGGTTTGGAAACAGCTTAGCCTTTGCACCCAAGACTACTGCGACTAACAGTGCACATTGATTCTAGGGTTTACATAACGGTCCTGTACATATTTACAACCTGCCTGCAGCCAAACTTCAAAACTTTGAATTTACGAAACTCAATCTCGTAGCCTAAGAAACCGCGTCCATAGCTACAGTCTCAGGAAGATCACGCACATACACCGCCTAAAATACCTCAGACTTTTTGAGTCAGCTTTTCATCCCTCCATCTCACCCACTCTGCAATTGCTACGGCGAATACCAAGATCGAAATGCCTTCTAATCAAGCTAGGATCAATGCTGTGAGGCACGAGCGCCAGATGATTAAACTTAAGGACACGATTAGCGAGAAACTTGAGGAAGGTGAGGCCTTACCTCATCCAACCTTATAGATACTCAGCTAAATCATATTTAGGCACTCATGTTTTCGTCTTGCAAAGAACGCCGGATTCTCCAAGCCTCAAAACTACATGCGGGTACCCGGACTGCCCCAAAGCGAGGCAAACTATGGAGCCTGGATGTTTTCGGATGAGCTTAGAGCCTAGGTCAGGCGGTTTCGATTACCATCACGGAAGAATCACTACAACTAGTATCCGCACCTGGACTGCTGTTTGGAAGTCGCCACTAGGAGCTTTTAATCCCGAAAATCTCAGGGGCAAGGCCGTTAATGATATAGAGTGGTATTGCCTCGCCTGCATCGAGCATCTATGGGCCCGCGGTGATGAAGACGATACCAGCACTGTGGTATCTTCGACACTGACGGCAGTACTGGCTTGCATTAGCGAGCACATCTTTCCCGAAGGTCGGACGCATCCTTTGGATGAGGGTAGATATAAGCTGTCCTCTCCGGAGGCATATGCCGTGGAAAAGTGGAAGGCCGCAATCGGATTTTTGGATTTTGTGGCAGTCGACGGCAAGATCATTGACATGATACAATTGTGTGAGAAATCCCACTCGCTTAGCAAGTGGGGCACAAATGCATATCCTGGATGCGAAAATAGACTTCTGTACACGTCGGAAGCCCTCCGCGACGCACGCGGTGAAATTGAGGTCGGCGGGGTAACAGTGCGGGTGGAGGTGGCCAGATGTCATGTGAAAGGCAGAGCCCTGAGCTCGGTCCTCAAGCTGGTGGAAGAAAAAATATGTGTCGCGGTTGCCAGGGTCAAAAAGGGCGCTGGAACCGCAAGTGACCCGAATACCGCCAAAGCAGTAGCTGACAAAGAAGGCCCTCCATTGCGAAAGAAGCGGCGCTTGAGGCGGTGGCCTTTCGGACCTGACAGCGGAGAGGAACCAAGCCAAGCCTCCCGGAGCTGGAGAAGCACCTGGTCCGACGATGGAGTGGCACCCATTGACACCAAGCCAACCGAAATCTGCCGCAAGCCTCCATCTCAACCTACCCAAGCTCCTCGAGAGTCACAACGGGGATGGGGACCGGGGAGCATCGAGAACATGTGGGAACTTTCTGTCTGGGGAGAAGGAGTAGACGAGCCGGAGTCGGGGTACGATACGTCGACGCATGCAGGTATTTTGCAGTGGTCCGAGGTCGCGCGGGGGTCCTGTCGGAAGGGGCGTCCTTGCAGGTTCAATGTCCAGTTGGACAAGTGGGAGTGATAAACTGTGGGAGCCTATGGTGTGGGTGTGATGTAGTTGATATGGACGGTATGGAGGATGAGGGTCACGATATCATTTGTGGCAATGGACTAGCGTGATATGTTGGCAGTAAAGATGCACTCTCGATAGGTTTATACAGCTCAGCTCTATATACTTTTACACCATACGTAGCGATAGCAGTGTATTTTCAATAGTACAAACCTTACCGCCCCTCAATAAGATCACTGCTGGCAATGGCAGCGCTTCAGCGCTTGGATGTAAGTGAGGCTTCTATGTCACTGGAGCTAGAACTTTAGATCACAGAAGCTGAGGGTTGAACTTGAGGTTGTAGGAGGAGAAAAGTCATTTCTAATTCTTGGCGTATTGAAGTTGTGGTGATTTGATACGAATACATGTAGTGCCCAGAGGAGGCTTCTGGCACAGCCGTCTCTCCCACGTTATGTTGGAACCCCCCCTAACCTTCTCTCGAAAGAAGAATGGGGGAGGGGACATAGAGGATAATTGATTGTATTTATGCGATGCATTGTTGGTTGGAGGCATTTTGTGGGGTGGGTTGAGTGATGGGGAGGATGGGTTAGGACTTATGGGGGTTGGGCAATGAACAAGAGATCATCCAATCTTCCTCAAGCGTTTTCCGGGCTTTGGATTCCGTGTCCAGCTTTAGACAGATGCTTGCAACAGATATTTCAGGCCGTGATCTTCCAAGAATGCTAACTAATAGCTATTGCCGTGCGGAGAATTGGCTTCAGGCCGTCATCTATGCATTTGAATTTCGGCGTGATAAAGAGGGCATAACCTGATCTATGGCTCGAACGGTTTTGAGCGATCAGGATGATTGTTTAGCAAATTGCCATGACGAATGTAGGAAAAGGAGGTTGATTTTGAAATTTACTTTATATCCCTGTGTCCGTCGCCACCCGGAGAGGCGCTTAATCTCAGCCCCAATCGCCTCAGATTTTTGCCTCACAGCCTCGTCCCTCCAATACTTATAACCCTCAATTGTCTCTTGACAGCCGTTGACAGCTCCCAGTGGACCGTCAATCATGCCTGGCCGACCACTCCCTACAATTCCATCAAAAGATGTGGAATCACACAATACCGCAGACTCATGCTATGTCACACGAGGCACCAAGATTTACAATGTTACAACTTTCCTTGAAGAACATCCAGGCGGTGGAGAGTTGATACTTGAACATGGAGGAAAGGATGTCACGGAGATAATGGGCGATGAGATATCACATAGCCACTCAGACGCTGCGTACGAGATACTGGACGAACACTATTTGATCGGATTCATGGCTACCGAGCCTATCCTAAAGACCTTTATGGAAAGCGACCGTCCGGAGGAAATACTTCCGCTACCGCCGAGTAAAGATGGTATGCAAGAACTCAAGGCCAATGGCAACGGTGCGGAAGTTACACCTACCTCAGTCTTTGAAAATACTGGCGTTTCTTCTGAGGCAGACCTATCGAAAGCAACTGATACAAACGCCGACTACAAAGCACACAAATTTCTCGACCTCGGCAAGCCCTTGTTGATGCAGGTTTGGAATGGTGGTTTCAGTAAGGACTTCTACCTTGACCAGGTACACCGACCGCGACACTATCCCGGTGGAGAGTCCGCGCCCCTGTTTGGAAACTTCCTGGAACCGCTGAGCAAGACGCCATGGTGGGTCGTACCCATGGTATGGTTGCCACCAGTAGCCTACGGCTCGTATCTGGCAGCTCAGGGCCTACCGTCTACGTTTCAGTTTGTCGCGTACTGGCTCACCGGACTGGCGATATGGACACTGCTTGAATATGGGCTCCATCGAGGGTTGTTTCATGTCGATCAGTTAGTGATTCTGTGTCGATCGATCTTTAGAATCTGGCTAATCTAGACTACTAGATACCTCCCGGACAATCGTGTCGGCATCACAGTGCATTTCATTCTCCATGGTATCCATCATTACCTTCCAATGGATAAATTACGATTAGTCATGCCTCCTACGCTCTTCTTCGCTCTTGCAACACCGTTTTACAAGCTCGCCCACACCGTCTTCTACTGGGACTGGTACGTGGCAACCGCTGCCTTCTGCGGCGGGATGTTTGGATACATCTGCTACGACCTGACCCATTACTTCCTACACCACCGACAGTATGTATATTGAAGAACAGGTATGGGGAGTCCACTGACAGCGCTCTAGACTACCATCCTATTACCGCGAATTAAAGAGGTACCACCTGCAACACCACTATGCTGACCACGAAAATGGCTTTGGCGTTACTAGCCGTTTCTGGGATCGTATATTTGGTACCGAGCTTTCTCCTACACCTCCCAAGGCAGCTAAGGCAGCCTAGTATAAAGATATGGAAGGTTTTGTTTTGGCATTCTTGTAGCATCACGATGGACGTTGTAAATTGGTTATGGGTGGATGGGTGCTTGGGGAAACGGTGTCTCTAACAGTCTATAATCCTTGCCTAAGGGCGTAGCAAATATTCTATTGTTCTCCTTCAAGTACATGAATAATCATGGTATTCTGGCCATATAGGAAATTCATAATCACGTGATTACAATATTCTCAAAGTAGTTTGGCGTTAGAATCAGCATCCCCGAGGCCCCGATTCCCCAACACTCAATTATGTTCAATTCGCAACAGCACTTTATGCGCACACGATAAAGCTCACTGGTACCACTCGACCGAAGTGCAAAAAGAGGCTTCTGTGATTCACAAGAGCACATCAAATGAAAAGGGTTCGCTCAAACGTTAACACATCGGTTCTCAGTCTGACCAGCCTAAAGTGAAAACTTTCTTTCTCTTGCCGTGACACACCACCAACCATATCATCATCTTCTTCGCACGGCAGATATGTCAGGCCTTGACGTCGAAGCACTTTTAGATTCCACTGCAACTGCAGTTCCTCCTAATGTCAACGACTCGCGCTCAAAGGACCGTGATGACCGGCATAAGTCCGATAGGAACGATCGGCGCGACCGTGATCGCCATCGCGATGGCAGTCGGGACCGTGAGAGAGAGCGAAGACACCGCGACAGGAGCCGGGAGAGAAGTAAGAGGGACAAAGATGCTGAGGGGGATGTAGTGATGATTAGCCCGAGAAGCGAGCGAGGTAGCGGACATGATACTCACCGAAGCAAGAAGAGAAGCCGCAGCCGCGATAGTGATAGACGTCACTCACGCCGTCATAGGGATCCAGCAGACTTAGACGACGCCTTCCGCTCCTCTGGTGGAGACTTTTATCGCGGTGGCGGACGCCCCCGAACTCGATCAAGATCGCCCAATGATGACAGATACTATAGACCTAATGGCAGAGGTCGTCGTGATGACGATGATAGGATTCGAGACCGAAGCCTACGTCGTGATCGTAATGCTGTGCGGAAACGCACGCCTAGCCCGAAACGTCCAAAGAGCAAATCTCCTACACCCCAGCCTACGGAAGATGAACGTGATCGGCGGACTGTCTTTGTGCAACAGCTTGCTGCTAGATTGAGGACCAAAGAGCTGATCGCTTTCTTTGAGAAGGTTGGACCCGTGAAAGAAGCTCAAATCGTAAAAGATAGAGTGAGTGGAAGATCTAAAGGGTAAGCTCCCTCTTCATATAAGTTCGAGGATTACACTAATACCGGCTAGTGTTGGCTACGTCGAATTCAAGCAAGAAGAATCCGTTGCTCAAGCTATCCAGCTTACAGGGCAGAAGCTTCTAGGCATTCCCATCATCGCCCAGCTCACTGAAGCAGAGAAAAACAGGCAGGCTCGGAACCCCGAGGCAGTCAATAGCAACCCCAACCAAATCCCTTTCCATAGGCTTTACGTAGGGAACATCCATTTCAGTATCACTGAGAGCGATTTACAGAATGTTTTCGAGCCATTCGGCGAACTAGAATTCGTGCAACTACAGAAGGAGGAACAGGGACGAAGTCGCGGATATGGTTTTGTGCAGTAAGTTTATGGGCATAGCCACTCAGGAAAAACCAGCTAACCCTAGTACAGATTCCGAGACCCTAATCAGGCTAGAGAGGCACTGGAGAAGATGAATGGATTCGATCTTGCTGGGCGCCCTATTAGGGTTGGCCTCGGTAACGATAAGTTTACCCCTGAATCTACTGCGAATCTATTGCAAAGATTCCAAGGACAAGAACACCAACGCAACTACCAGGGTTCTGCTTTCTCCGGGCACGGTGGCCGCGGCTCTCAGGCAGGTGGTGCTGGAGGAGCATTCGATCGCGCTGGAGGCCGCGATAATGAGAAAGGTGGCGGTGGCGCCTCAGCTCTTGACGATACAGATGTTGCCGGTGTGAACTTCAACAATTATAGCAGAGATGCATTGATGAGGAAACTCGCGAGAACAGATGAGCCTACACCTGACACGAACGGCGTCGACGAAAAGCGTAAGATTAGTAAGCCGAAAGTCGAGGCAAAGCCTCTCCCGGTTAGTGTCAACCAAGCCAGCCGATGTGTATTGTTGAGGAACATGTTTAACCCCGCAGAGTAAGTATCCCACCTGTTCATTCAATATCTCTGTTCAGCCTGCTAACCCGATCTCAGGGAGGAAGGTGAAGCCTGGATCAAAGAACTCGAGGACGACGTTCGAGCTGAGTGTAATGAGAAATACGGGAAAGTCGTTCACATTGCTCTAGATCCCAACACCCAAGGCGATATCTACCTCAAGTTCGACCGTGTCCAGGGCGGCGAGAACGCTATCATGGGACTCAACGGCCGTTTCTTCGGTGGTCGCCAAATCAGCGCACAGCCGGTTGTCGACGCTGTCTACAGCTCTTTATTCTCTCGTACCTCCGCACTCTAGAATGCTAACGGGGCTTTAGTCTTGATGGTAAAGACCTTGAGGGTTTGCGGCTAACTACAATTTTCAGCGTCGGCCGGAATTGGTTGAGGGCTGCTCAGCCTTGCCGAGTGACGGTGTTGCTTTCTTGTAATTTCTTGACGCTGATAGTTCTAGTGCAGGATAGATCGGACGAATGTAGCACACAAGGGAACCAGCAGGGGAGGCTTCTAAATTTTGCGGCTAAGTGATATTCTAGTTTTCCTTAAGTAGCAAAGAAATCCCAATTGCATCCTCTCAAAGAATGATCTGGAATTTTGATCAACTGTCATTGTTTGTGCTCATTGTCATGAATCCTAGTTTGCAACAAAACTATTTCCTTAAGTACCGAGCCGACAAAATCCACATGTCCTTCTCATGGCATCCTATGTTCTAAGTTAATAGAGCATTCAAACCTGCCCGTTATGATCACAGTAACACTTCATAACCTATCTGTAGAGCTAATGCGAGAAATAGTAATGTAGACTGCGTTTGTCTAACGTTGTAATCGGACCAGCCGTAAGAACGAATGCTACTTGCCCTGTAAAGTCCCGGCATGTGCAAGCAATCACCTTTGTCATTGCTGCCACCGAAAAAGGACAGCGGCTGTCCAGAAACACGCCCAAAGCAGTACACACCACGCCCGCTTCTCTTATGGCAATCGCAGCCTTCCTGGAGGAGGGTATCAGCATTCACAGCCGCATGCTCGTTGCTGAGAGCGACCCCTTTGTATCCGTAAAATACGGGCGTATTGAGGTAGTGGCGTTCCGAATAGCAGAGGTGAAAATCTCTTCATCCCGGGCCACACTTTCCTTCCTTCACCATCTTCTCTTCTCCCTTCCATCCACTTTCTTTCATCAAGACCACTGCCATACCTTCTTCTGGAGGTCAAGCTGGAGGTCTGTAAGCTGCTCTTCAAGTGATACCTTATGCTCTGATGCTTGACGCGGCTGTTCTGCTGCGTGCAACGTTGGTGATCCTGCTTGGGTGCTTACCTCTGCTCGAGCGTCAACCACCAACGCTCAACGCATCAGGTATCTACCCGAAGTATCCTCGTCGCTAGAGTATGTGTTATAGTAGCGACGAGATGATTTTACTGATTGTTATTGAGTTGCTTTACTGCAGGTTTGAGCTGCGAGCTTTGCCGGCTTGCTACCTGACTTTTGGCATCTGTCACCTCGACAGCAAGATCACACCCCACCATCTATTGTAAGTTCTCTTGTCACTTGAAACAGTAGATCAACAGTGATATGATGAGTCTGCTGACTATTCTTGATGTGATAGCTTACTGGTTTGATGGCTTTCTGCTCTCGAGTACCCAACAGATCAGCTTCCCGAGCTCGACAGTAAGTCCACAGACTTCAACAATCACTGTAAGTACCCTTGTAATTAGATACAGCTTATTAGCTTCAATGAAGTGTACTCGCAGATGACCTTTATGGTGCTGGCACATAGGCTCGATGACGTCTTCCTTGGAAAGGCTCGAGAGACTCTGCCGAAAGCTCCACGGCGACACTGCATCTATGCATCAACAACTGTAAGTATTCTCATCGCTAGAAATAGTTTGTTAGCTGATGTGAAAGAAGCCGCTAATGATGCTGCCTTTGTGCAGCCTCGCCCTGCTTCGAGGCCCATCCTTTACCTTAGTAACTACCTCTAAGGGTTGACGGCGACGGTATATATGCTAGACAACAACTGTAAGTACCCTCATTGCTGTACATACCTTGTATGCTGCCACGGGAGAACGATCCTGACATCTTTGGTATATGGACCTAGGTTTCTGCCACTTGTTTCTACCCTCCCCATCTCCTTCATCTCCTTTGCGATACCAGGAGGGGTTTATATGATGATCAGTACACACCCTTCGTGCTATAAGCTGCGTGTAAGTTGCGATGATGCTCATCCTGTTACCGTCGATGTCTCGCTGACGTCCAGACCTAGTACTTTGGCGGTCACATACCTTTGATCATTCCACACCTTATTATTCACCAACTTCGGAAATTAGTCTGGTGTAGGAGAAAGAACCAAAGACAGTACGACCTGGATTTGTCTCTCGGAATTGAGCAGAGGTTTTAGGGAGACTGCCAGAAACTTCCCATCCCCTGGAAAGCAACGAACACATCAATACCGTACCGAAACTCCATATGCTCTCACATCCCACCTTTTCTATTGGGGGATAGGAGTAGGCAGAGGGTTGCAGGGAGACTGCCTCTACCCATCCACGCCCTCGAACGAACGCATCAATAGCGGACCGAAACTTCATGTGATCTTTTAGACCATTTGTTTTCGAAGGGGTGAGAGTCCACGAGGTTTGCAGAAAGACTGCTAACTACCCACTCCCTCGAACGAACACACCAATATCGGGATCTCCTCTTCCCTGTTGATCCTATAAACAAATTTCCTCTAGGGCTTGGCAATTGGGCAGGGTTATGCAGGGAGACTGCCAACTGCTCATCCCCTAGAACGAATGCACCAATAGTGAATCAAACTTCGGCTTGATTTTTTCGACTTGATCTTAAAGACCACCTGTTCTCTAGAAGATGAGAGTCAGGCAGAGGTCCTCAAGGAGACTGCCAATTACTCATCCCTAGAACGAACACATCAATATTGCAATCAAATTTCGACTTGATCCTTAGACCACCTGTTTTCCAAGAGGTGTGGATTGGTAGAAGTTTGCAGAGAGGCTGTTCAATAGCCACACTTCGAACGAGCGAATCAACATTGCATCGAATTTCGGCTTGGTCCTTTCGACCATTTATTTCCAGGGGATGGCAGTTGGCAGACACTTGCCAGGAGGCTGTCTAAAACTGCCTACCATCTGGATAGCGAACGAAAGCATCAAACGCGCACCGAAATTTGACTGGTTCTATACGCCACCTTTTCCCCACGGGGTGGGAGTTGGGCAGAGGTCTGCAGGGAGACCATCAGAATCTATCCACCCCTTAGAACGAACACACCAATATCGGACCGAGTTTCCATGTTGTCTCTGAAGTTGTGACCAAGACCGACCAACGGGAAGATGAGTCAAGCAAAGGTATTCACACAATGCGTTTTCCAAAGGCTAGGCTTACATCTAAGGTACTGGCAGTCGATGCCGCTCTCATAAACTGTACTAGATAGGCCTGGAAATACCGCAAAGAAGGCAATCTCATCACCTCTTCTTCAACTTCTTCCCCTACAATTACCTTAGATCTCCCCTAGTCTCCTCTCTGAAGCTTGGAGGTCTGTCAGAGTTGCTATAATGGAGTTGAATATGACACTAAATGAGTAATTCTAGTACCCGAGGCCAAAATTCATTACAGACTTAGGGGATTATTGCGATCGATAGCAGCAATGATGACGACACAAGAACAGATTCGAACGAGATCGTCAAGCAAACGGCGAGACCTGCAAGGCCGAGAGTGCCGTAAGAAAGACAGGTGAAAAGACAAAAGTAGGCAGTGGGAATATTTCTACTAATTGTCTATAGACGGGGAACCAATTGCCGTCGCCGGCTATCTCACCTGTGTTTTCTTCATTGGGACAGCTTTTGCCTGGGTGGTCCGACCGGGAGACCTCACTTCGTAGACAGTGTCCGGTAAGACGCCCTGCACGCATCTTCTGGTTTATGACCTCTACTTACTGTGGTCAGCTGAAACGGAAGAGTATGTTAGCCTTCCATTTCTTGGGGGGTTCCAGCGTCTTCTAGCCTCAAGAACTGGCGTATGTTTATTATTGCCAGTGGTCTGTTCCGTGAGCATATACTAAACCCTAGAGCGGTATTCAAGATGGAAAGATCACTTTCCAGATTTGTTGACCGTGGCAACAGCCTCGGCCTGCAGCTGCATTTGAGCGTTAGCTAAGTAAAACCTCACCTTGTGTTGGCTTTGGATGAAACGAAATCGATACTGTTAAGCTCAGCTCTACTTGTTATTAGAAGCCCGGGTTTTCAATAGCTCTTTATTCCCGTATACCTTTCTTCTGTCTTCCTGCTTTTTCCTCAACTCCGAGCCTATAGCTCGAATCCCAAGTTCCACATGATGTCATGCATTTGCTCGACTTTCTATGTTCCTTTTGCGGCGTGGTATGGTTAGTGGAGCGATTGTCGACCTGTTGCCCGAGTCTACGGCATCGGCCCATTAGGGTTAGGTCCTTGGAAATGTCATGCTCTAATAACCTTCTAATAAATGCCGAGTGGTGAGTATGCTCGGTGCTACAGCGGAGTCAACAGTTGGTGAAGGGTCGAGGAAAGGCGCGACTTGATAGTCAACATCAGGGTTTCTAGTGGCGGTGTGGAGTGGGATTGGCGAAGGTATGCTGCTCTCCCTCTGGTTCCATGTAAAGTTTCCTCTCCTCGTCCAGATGCAGATAGCTCGGAGGAAGCTGCAGCCAAGCGTTAAGAGCCTAGTCCCCCAGTGTTTTGGCTGTGGTAGGCTGTCTGTTGGTGCCATTGCATGAGCGAGGGCAAGGAGTTTCCTGCTACTTTGCTAGAATGATCGAAGGTGGCGTCCGAGTCTCGAGACTGGGTGGGAACAGCTAAGTTGTTGACTGTTACCGATAGAGAGGACTTTGACAGCTTACTGACGTGCAATAGGAGTTCGCCAACGCTGTTGATGGTACTGTCAGACATTATCAGAATGCCCCTTGGAATATTATGGGCTCCAGGGGCTTCTCTACCCTTGGAGCCTCTTTCCTGGGGCTAGATATTTTTTTCCTTTTTGTCCGCTTGATTTACCAACAAAGGTACGGTATGTTGCAGTGAATACGTCCTGTACTAGCGGCAATCCCCTTTTCGCTTACGATAAAATCAACACAATCCTTCATCTCATTTTCAAAAACCTTTCACATTTGCCCCAACCACACATCACGCAACATGCACTTGTCCCCAGTCCTTTTACCCTGTGTCTGACCCCATCACTCAACCTGCACCCGTCTTCTCGACTATAAAGAGACTCATTATCATCCATTGTACACCATCGTCTACACATTACAGATTCTGACGAGCGGAGCAGTTTCGGTAACGCTGGTAAAACACGTACCACACACTCCTGTCTTGCATCTCTTCTTACCTTGTGCCGGCAATCATTTTCCCGACTAATCTTCTTCACTTCAATATCCCTTTGCTTCTCATTATCACTTCATCCCATCAATGGTGCCAAAAGACACTGGCTCACTCTCAAATATAAGACCTCTAAGTAGAGGCAACCCGGCGGCCTTAGTGCCGCCAACGTTCGATCCTCCGGGGGAGCCAAAAGCGCTCCGAGAGCGAGAGCCTCGCTCTCAGGTGAGCCATCCTTTTCCATCTTTACCTTCGTCGTCTAACATTCACCCAGCCAGGGCCGCCAGAGATGGCATCTGGCTCGTCGAACGTTTCGCCCTGGGCGAACTCCGCCCTGAGACAAACTAGTCTCAGGCGGGGTGTCAACCAGGGCGCCCTGGTCGATAGGACCAGGGAGGAGGAGGGAGCAGGTCGGGCGCAGTTTACTGTAAGTGCCGCCAAGTATACACGGAGGAAGTGGGTTTGCTCATATTCTGGTTCCCTCAGGTGACCCAGGACGTGGAAATTGGTCGCTTGACAGCGATCGTAGCGGAGCGACAAGGCCAGATTACCTATGGCCAACAAGAAAATGAAAGGCTCAGGAATGAGCGTGACGTCGCTCGCAACGACGTCATCAAACTATCCAGAGACCTTGGAAGCCTACGGGCGAAAGAACAGTTCTTCCAAGACGAGAAGAACAAACTGGAGCAGAAGGTTGCTGAACTTGAAGAGACTGTACGAAGGCAAGCACGCACCATCAAGGTGCAAAGCGAGCAGATCGCTGCACCCAAGGAAGCAAATCGTACACCAAACCGTGGTGCACCCGCTTTTGGTCTCGAGAATAGACAGCAGGGCTATCAGCAGCCTGCTCCGGTCTTCAATCCTCAGACTGTGCAAGCCACCACCTTACAACATGGTCAGCAGTCAGCTCCAGTGTACAATGCTCAACCTGTTCAGGCCCTTGCTTCACGACATGGACAGCAACCTGCTCCAGGATACAAACCTCAGCTTATTCAGACCACTGCACCGCACTATAGTCAGCAACCCACTTCAGTATACAAGGCTCAACCTGTTCAACCCTTGACTTCACACCATGGTCAGAGGATGCAGCCCGGTCAACAGCTTCAGGCCACTAGTCAGGTTCAGACCGCTAGTCTTCAGATATCAGTGGCAAATCAAAATACTTCAGTCGCCCAAGGACCGAGCAATGCTCTTGTTGTTCAAGGTGACGAGATGCCTCGAATCAATTGGATCGAAGAATTTTCCGAGTTTTTCGACCTTACCCTTACGTTCTGTCGCAATTTCGGGAATGTACCAAACCACACCCGTGACAACGCACTGCCTGATCCCTTACTATCCGAACTGCAGCGACTGTCACCTCCAGCTTCCGTACGAGGTCTTCTCGGTTCAGGCGATACTAGATACTACCTGGTCGCTTCACTATTAAATCATGCAGTTTGCGGAGACATCTTCCGTTCTTCCCTTGTCAAGGGCTACACACCTGAGTCCGATCAGAAGTTGAGCCAGATCAGAGGCTCGATAAAGCCAGGCATAAAAGTCTCGATGAAACGAGGCTTAGTCAAGGCGGCTGCTGATATTCTTGTTGAGATGAGGAAGATACCCCATTTCCAACAATGGATTGAACGTCAGGTTGGTACGAAAGCTAGCATTACGTGGGACCATGTTGCAGATTTGCTGGCACCTGAAGTCGACAGAGAAGACGCTTTCGACAGCTTGAGTCACGTATTCACAGAGGCATATCGAATCGGATTGATGATGTATTCCGTGCCATTCAATTGGACAATTGACTTCCCTGCGATCGCCGACAACTCTTATTTCGATCCAACGACCATGATCAACTACGATGTTCAGTTTCCAGGGGATCCAGTAAGCCTGAGGCAACAGCACTTACGAGTTCGTCTTGGGATGACACCAACCATCTTTGCGTTGAATTACATGGACGAGGCTATCATGCCACGAACAGTGCACTTTGCACAAGTCCTGCTACGACGCTAGACGTCTCCTTACTACTCCACCCATCGGATGTATGCTCCGTTCCCTCCTTCACACACCGACTTATTCGAATATCTTTTCTAAAAGTTTGAAACCTCCTTCGATCGACTCTTCATCAGCATTTGACGACTTTCTGTTTTATGGGCACATGCCTCTGGAGATACAGGTGCTTATTGGCGTTCATGGAGATTGCTAGTGGGCATCACGCCTCGAATACATACGATATGTCACCATACCACATAACCACCGCTTCTTATACTTCCTTCGCCTACTAAATCGTGGACATCGTCACCGCTTCTCACATCTCCTCCGCCTACTGTCTTGTGGACATCGTTGTCGCTTCTTACACCTACTCGCCCACCATCTTGCGGAAATCAGGACTCTTTGCCTTGCAACATTCTACACGAACACCATCGATGTCTTCCTGAATGCCGATGGCAAATCTACTTCACCTTCTTCAGTTTATCGCGATCTGCTTAGGAAATGGGAGTTCCGTGCCATTAGTTGGCACTGCTGTGGAGTTATCATATTACAGCAACACTACATGGCAACAGAGATATACTGCACAGCGGCATAAGGATCTCTCTCTACAAAGTTCGATCTTACACAAAAGTTCCCCGCAAATGCCAGCATCTGCCACTACTGCTTACCTTTAACGGAGTTTGCGAGCGGTACCCACCAGAAGCGATTTGTTTTCCAACACCGTATCCCGATATCCCTAACAGCATAACTTCACGATAAGCCGGCCTTCGAGATGGCATTGCTGAGCTGGATGTTTGATTGTTTCATTTGCTGAAGGGTCCTACACACCGTTCGCAGCTGATTTGCTGTAAAGGTTCCTCTAATAATCTATAGATTGTCGACCTTGCTCTTCCTGTATGCTACCTTGGAGTGGGTGTTTCGGCCCGAGAAAGATAGCAGCTCTAATGTACTAGCTAGCAATTCACTTCGCAACCCTCTTAGTTACGTAGCTACAAACGTCGTGGGTCATTAAATCTGTGCACTCGTCACCATTAAATCATGCATGATAGTGTCTCATGCCGTGCGGAGTTCCTTTCTGCAAGATAGTTACAGGACTCTGTAACGATGATATATTTGTATGTAGTGTGAACGTGGTGTTCCTGTCCTCGTAGGATGAGATGTTCCCGGATTTCTAGCCCTAATCCGCCGTCAGTGACAACTTCATCCTCTCTCCCTCCCAGACATCTCCAAGATAACCACGCATTTCACACGACAAGCTGAATAGTTTGACCATGGAACAGCCATGGTTAGCTCGATCCCAAGCACAGCTCGTCATATCTGCTTCCAGAATGCTAGAGGCATTAGAGACATCAGCTATACCAACCCGAACAGTCGTCGTACTTTTCATGAGTACTTCGTGACCCATCTACCTTCTTCCTCGCTCCACCCAGACTCTCGTTCTTCCGGACCTCATCACCAGCTTCCTCGCTCGGCTTCGAAGCCCCACTCTCCTTCGGCGCAAGGCCCTTCCCCCGCTCCGCTCTTGGGAGTAGCGAGAGATACGACTGTCGTCCGCATCCCAATCCGCAGCGCAAAGCATCATTTCGGCGTCTCTGTATCTCGTGGCACACGGCCCTACAATGAAGATACTTACCAAGCTGGAGTGATTGAGTTGCCGGCCTTCGCAAAACGAGCGCCGCTAAACTTGACGAGCAGCAGAGTCCCTGCTAGCAGTCCGCTTCAAGCATATAGAGAGGGGCAGAGAAAGCAGAAAGAGCAGCAAGAGAAGGGAGTCGGGGATGGTGGAGGCACTTCTGCGGAGGGGGTAAGTGGGGACCCTCAGGTATTCTACTTTGGGGTATTTGACGGGCATGGAGGGGTGGACTGTAGTGAGTTCCTGACGGAGAAGCTACATGTTTATATAGAAGAGTCGGCCCAGAAATATGGCCTAGAGTCTAGTCTTACAGGAAAGATAGATAAGAATAAGGCTTCAGAGAAAGACTTCAAGCCAATTTCAACGGCGGTGGAACGGAACATCAATGAGATTGCCATGGAGTCGGAGGGCATTGGAACGACGCCAGAGAAGAGTACAGGGAACAACCTTCTATCTAGCAAAAACAAAGCTCCTACCAACGCCCAAGAACGTGCCTCTATCCTACAAACCTCCCTCATGGAATGCTGGCGTAAGACCGTGGGTGGCTATTTCCGACGCTGCCAACCCGAAGGTTTCTCCCCGCCACCAGGTCCTTCTATCACTGCAGTCCTTACTCATGCCTTCCTTACCGCCGACCTTTCCTTCATAACCGCCCAGCTCCGTCTCTCAGCCGCCTCTTCTGATCCAGTTGCCTCTGACGCTCCCATCAACGCCGCCGATATCCACCCTTCATCGGTGTCTCCCCACCCCCAACCGCATACAAGCAAACGCCCCTTTCTTGGCGGCTCTACCGGGTCCGTCGCCCTCATCAGCACTCCTACCCCTACTCCCTTCTGGCACCCCTCCTCTCCTTCTACGCTTCTGACCGCTCATGTTGGCGACACCCGCATCCTCTTGTGTCAGACTTCCACCGGTGCCGCTATACCCCTAACGACAGACCATCATCCATCCCAACCCTCTGAAGCAGCTCGTCTCCGCCGCTCGGCCTTGACCTTTGTCACCGACTCCTTCGGCGAGGAACGCATGAGTGGTTTAGCGAATACCCGTGCCTTCGGCGACATGCCCTCCAAACGCATGGGTGTATCTGCGGAACCAGAGATACGCCGTGTAGAGCTCAGCCCCGCTGAGTACAGCTTTCTTGTCTTGGTCAGCGATGGCGTAAGTGGAACTGCTAGCGACCAGGAGATCGTTGATATTGTCAAGGAAGCTAGGACTCCGGAGCAGGGTGCGAGAAATGTTGTCGGCTTTGCAACAGAGGTTAGCAAGGAGGGGGATAATTGTACGTGTCTTGTTGTGAGACTGGGTGGCTGGGAAAGGAGAAGTGAGGGTGGTGGAGGAGGAATGGGCACGAGGGAAGGGAGGGAGTGGAGGAAGGCAGAGGCGGGAGACCCGAGAAGTAGACGAAACTGAAGGTGATGCTTATCCCGGGATGTTCAAATATGACGGTTCGAAAGACTCATGTAAATAAGGGTTCTACATGGGATTTGGCGTCCATTTTAGGATGGGGATGGGTGGTAAATAGTCGGTTTGTTAAATTCATCAATGTATTTCAAATACAATGGGTCAGGGGATACTTTGACATTGTATTCTGGAAGTTCTTAATGCAACGAGGTCAAATTAATTGAGAGTCAGACAATCGATATATTAGCCGATATAGTCGGCTAAAGTTTCTACATCTCCATGAGTTGCGGCTAAGCTGGCGGTGGTCTCCGTAGAATATATCTCCAGGCAATCATGAGAGCAGCGACAACAGCTGACTTTGCAACAATCACTCCTTGAGCTTCTATTTTGTTAGTTAGCAAAAAAGCCCAGTCGGAAGCTTTCTACTCAAGGCGAAAGCAGAAGCAAATCACAGCAATCCGCAAATCAAGTATTCCCATCGCTGCCGTCATCTCCGCTTCATCTTTGCAAGATTTCCATTCGGACCACCTCTTCAACACTGCTAAGAACTGAGCACCACAACATCAGTAAGTAATCCAACACTCGGATAGCCTTGAGCATAACTCATAGATCTGGATCCTTGATTGCTTCTACAATAACATAGATGTATCTCGCGGAGCTGAGCGTACTCCGATAGGAACCTGGACTCGTGAGCTCAAGGACTGTGAAGCAAATACCCCGAGTATCCGCTCCAACGCAGGTTCCGTCCCAATTGACAGCGAGAACCTCAGTTCTGAATTCACCCAGCACGATGAATGGGGTTCGGACAAGAAAGCAGAAGACGCAGCCTGCCATGCCCAGCACCCAACGTCTGAACGGCCATGCAAATCCACGGGATCATGGGAGAGGGACGCCTGAAGCATCAGAAAACATATTCATATTTTATCCCAATATAATTGGTGAGCAATGACGCCTCCAAAACATTGCATGTGATCAGAAATTCAATTCAGATTGCTAGGCTATGCACGTATCTTCCTCGCCATCGCCTCACTCTACTACATGCCATTACACCCCCGGACATGCTCCCTACTTTACAGTGTATCATGTCTTCTGGACGCTCTCGACGGTGTTGCAGCCCGCTATTTCCAACAATCAACCCAATTCGGAGCGGTGCTAGATATGGTTACCGACCGCTGCACCACCGCTTGCCTGCTGGTATTTCTGAGCTCAGCGTGGCCCAGATGGGCTCTGCTGTTCCAGGGTTTGATCAGTCTGGATTTGGCAAGCCATTACATGCATATGTATGCCACATTGACAATGGCGGGTTCGGGGCAGAGCCATAAGAAGGTGGACCAGGGCAGGAGTAGGCTATTGCATCTTTATTACACCAACAAGGTTTGTGCAACACCTGCTGCTGAATGGAAAGAAGCTTACATACATCTCTCAGAACGTTCTCTTCGTTTTCTGCGCCTTCAACGAACTCTTCTTCATTGCCCTCTACCTCCTTTCCTTCTCCTCCCCCATCCTTTCCCCCTCCCTCCTCCCCACCAACAACTCCCCCGGCGCCTCCACACAACCCGGGTCACCAACCCATCCTGCGTCAACACTGTTCGCCGCGCCAGGAAGCGCGTGGGCAATGGAGCTAGCCAGGGCGAACAAGATGGACAGCTTTTGGCCCTGGGTGATTGCGGGCGTGAGTTTCCCGGTCATGGCGGCGAAGCAGTTCCTCAACGTAGTGCAGCTGGTCAAGGCGAGCAAATGGCTTGCGGAGGGCGACATTAAGCAGAGGCGAGCGCAGGGTTTGCCCAAGAAGCGGCAGTGAGATCTACTGATCGGGGTCGGTATGTTTTCTCTCGATGTTTTGGGTGGTTTGTTATTTGGTAACATACGTCTGGTGCACTTCAGAGCATGGCGTTGGGGTGGTCAATCTACTGCCGTGAGTGTGGTCAGATATTACTGTATTACTTGACTTGACGCATTGTCAACGTTAATTATAGTGTACATATATTGAGTGTCCGTTATATGGGATGTTTATCCAATTGGAACAACCTACTAGTCAACTACCACTATGGCAGCCGGAGAATCATTTCCATCCCGATTGAAGACATCGACAAGTCTACACAGTAATAGCTGAATTGACAGAGGTTTGAAATCATTTTCTGGGCTGAGGCTGGGATCTCCATCGTTTCACAGTCTTGTCTACCATGGCTCAGGAAATTGAACACCGTGCCTCAAAGGCCGGTAGACCATACACCGAAATTGAATGATGGTAATGACCAAGCCCATCAACCACGAGCATCCTTGAATTTGGAAATTGAATAGCCACATCCACCCTGGCGGTACTTCTGTTGTGTGGTTTGGCGCCCCATGCTACCAGGGAAGAGGCAGCCTGGGAGTCTGGGACTGTCATTGGTTGTTGGTCCTTTTGCCGTTATGACTCCGAGCTGAAAAGCTTAAAGGTCCGAAGGAGGGGAAGGAAGGTCGAGAAAGCAGTCGATGCATTTGACTGTCACTGTGGGGGGCCTCTTTTCTTAAAGATTGGAGCTTTATCTAGAGCTGTAACGAATCACAATGGCTGTCAGGAGAAGGGATGCATGAGATCGTGCAGACGCTCATCATGGTGTGGGGAATAAATAGAAATCAGCCCTCGCTTGTACATAGAGCATGTCGCTTAGATACCGAGAAATCGAAAGAAATCGCTAGCCAGGTACCCCATAAGGCAATACAATGTGAACCTCTCACTCCGCAAACCCTCGTCGTAGCCATTCCTTGCTGCAGGACTCGCTCTGGAAACCCATCATACGACTCAAGGGCTGAAGGAGAATATGAATGTGCTCCAGCGGGTCTGGTAGGCCGAAAGACCTTGGGTACAGGGTCTGGTCCTGCATGCCGCTGCGCTCCCGCCTACTCTACCAGGAATGCTGATTAGCCTACCACTTTTTTGCGAGGACCACTCCTCTTCCATGCAGGAGGCATCCTCCGATTTCCACCTCTGCTATTGTGCTTTTTCTTCCCTTGGTACCATTACAAACGATTGAGAGAACTGTCGGTGCAGTGTCTCCTTCCGTATGTGCTACTATTGGGCGGAAGCCTGCTTGGGGAACCATTGCTTATCTCGAGAACAGGTTCTAGTGATCTCTTGGTTACAATCCAGTCTCCTCGATTGCCATCTTATGAGAAGCTTTGGCTTTCCAAATTTTGATTACGAACGTCGACTGGCTGGTGCATCGTCTAAGAATCACTGCTAGGACCGGTATCTACACTTTTTCCCCTACGCTGCGAAGCCAGCCACTCGAAGTTGCACTTTGCCCAACCGACATAACACTCTGCAACTGTTAAAATACTATTGGATTTGAAAATACATTCTCAAGTCTATAGATCCACTTGTCGAGCAAGGATACCTGCCATAGTCTACATAAAGTCTACGCCCACCCCTCTTGAACATCACGATAGTTGGGTGGGGCCTTATACATAATACACTCTCTGTGATTGGCTATGAGTTGGGAAGAGCCTGTATACAGGTATGAGACCTTATTAGCCACTCTGTGCCATGTTGAGAATCGTTTATTGCCTACGAGCTTAAAGCTGTTCAGCACTACCATCATTTACCAGCTCAATGCAATATCTTCCAGCTTTGAGCCATACATCTTTCTAGACTCTTCGAAGCCGAATGCACTATGCTGACATCTTCCACTCGACAGCTTCAGCTATCCAAGCGGAGAACCTCCGACACCAATCAAAACTCCGACTTCTGCAACCTTTGCCCAAAGCCCCTTTCAAACACCCAAACTAGAGTCGAGTTTCTACGATCCTCGTGTGACCTGGAGTACTACAGATCCGTGGGCTACGAGCCCTGATTTTCTGAAGACTCCCAAGTGTCTGACTTATGAGACGCCAACGAAAAGTCCGGCGTTATCACAAGCAGAGAAACAACCATTATCGGCTCGGAATCTCGAAGCACAAATTGCCTCTCATGTATACCATCTCTCGCCTAATCCAAACCTGCCATTACCCCCGGTAGAGCCGGCTCGTCAACTATCGTCGTCTCCCATTCCTCCTTCCCCGTGCGCCAAAAGAGTACGCCACCGTACTTCTGAGCCAACACTCAAGCTTGATACCAGCTTAGACCAAGGAATTGGTGCAGCCATGCGTTCTGCAGGCTCGATGCAAACACCCCCTCCAACGACTACTTCGGCGTCAAGGCGGAAAGCCCAGCAAGCTCAAGTAGCAAAGCTGGTAAAGGAGTCTGCTGCCAAAGGAAAACGACTGTCTTCACCCAACTTCTCAAAACAAGACAATGTTGGCACCTCGACGTCTCAGGCCGAAACCTCGCCGAATTTATTTCCTGGACTACAATTTTCCCCGGAAGTATTTGCCGATTTCTCAATCACTGGCCCTGCGACTGCCCCTGTCTATCCTCAGCACAAACTTTTCTGGGACCCTGATGAGAATACCGCGGATATGAACATTGATTTCTCGACTGACGATGCGTTTGGCTTTGGGATGGGAATTCAGAAAACACTGGATCCCTTTGTATCAACATTTGACCACACAGCTGGGCCCCATGCATCAAACAATGGTCTTGGTACCAGCACGGTTGATGTAATGGGACTTCCATTGTCAACGACCATGACTTCCGCCCACGAGACAAGCTTCATATCTACTTCTGGTAGGACTGGGACCATGACTACTCTTGCCAATGCCGTCAACCCAAGCTTACTCTTCAGCTCGCCTGGTCAGTCATCGAAGCAGTCAGATCTGCCTCAGCTTCAGGCAAGTAAAGGTGAAAATCTTCAACCATATGCACATCAGATTCGAGATGCCGAGCTCGAAAAAGAGATGGAGTCTACACGAAGACCTAAGAGACGACGGGGGCCAGAAGCCGACTCACCTGCGGTAAAGGCAGCCTTGAAAGCGTTACGTGATGGCAAGAGCGAGTCGAGCGGCAGCGAGCAGATAATTAGAGACGACGTCGACCTACCAATGGACAACCGAGCAAGGAAGACTCGATTTCTTTCTGGACCACCAGAGAGCCACCTTCACCGACAATCTTCCCCTACGAAACCGCGAAGCAAGAGCCAAACACAACGTCATAGCAGTGCCCGGCAACCTCGGAGGAGATCTGCACTCACTTTCACCATTGATGCGAACGGGAGAGCTAAGACCGAGACTAAGTTCGTAGACGAAGATGGCGAACCAGTAGCCGAGCATCAGATGGACATTGACAGTACATCGGAAGATAATGAGAGTGCTTCTGATGAGGATGATGCTGGGATGACGATTAGCCAAGCCCAATCTTTCAATTTCCCAACGCAGAAGCCCAAACAGCCAAGACTGGGACGTTTCGTCACCGATCCGAAAACGCACCCCCAGAAGTCCTCTTATGCCTCTACCTTTGCGTCAAGCAATACTTCAAACACCTTGCCGGGCCGTGATTTCTCGAAAGGGCGGGTGATATCAGACTTTGCCTTGCCCCTGGATACCCACATTCAATCAAATACCAACCAGTTCGATCTCACTCCTTCATCCGCAACAGTGTCTGATCATCTCAATGGTGTTGACCATGATATGGACAGTGATGCTGAGGTGGCGAAGAATTTTGACGACGGTAAAGGGGATGCACAGTCCGAGCTGAAAAAGGTCATACAAAAACGGTCTCAGAATAAGTCCACAAAGCAATTGCAGCGATCTGGATCAGGCAGACGTATGGCTCCGCAATACCATGCTTATCCTACTTATGGAAGCCAAGTACATCCATACCCTACGGGAGGTTATGGAACAGGCCAAAACACTTATATGAACATATCACCGACTACAATAACTGATCCTGACTTTGCAACTCCGAGCACCGCACGAACAAGTGACAGTACCCGTTGTGTCTGTCATGTTACAGATGCGGATGACGAGCTCATGATCTTATGGTAATTGATGTTACCCAAGAACACGGGCCGAAGTGCTAATCAGCGAGTAGTGAGTCTTGCAAGAAGTGGCTGCATGTCAGATGCATTGGTCTCAACCGTAACAAACTCCCAGAGGTGTACCTGTGCGTGTTTTGCACAGGTACGACCCCGAATGTACGAGGCGGGCGGGTACGAGAGCCGGCAAGAGCAGCTTTCCCACCGCCTAGCTCTCCGCTGGCTCATAAGTCACATCAGTATCAGTGACAGAGTTGCTCTTTTGTCAGTCGATATTGAATTTATGTTTCTCATTTAGGAACAACTGTCATGATTATTAGCGGTACTACTTGGGTTGGACTTACTGGAAAGTAGCTATATTGGTTTAGATAGATACCTGTGCATTTCCAGCGCCAACGTCATCGTTGTTATTTTGGTCTCTGTACCTTTACTTTGTCTCTACCGTCCTGTGGGTTAGCAGGACTAATTTGGACGGAATCAGCGCTTGATAGTGATCAATATATATATAATTCAAAGGAGTTTCAGCTCGAAGTGTTTTTGTTATCGGAATGCGCTGAAAGAATGAAACTTCGCTGATCTAAACGTATCTGCGAACCTGTGGTGTCTCACTTTTGGCACGATAATGTACAGCACCTCAAAATCGACATGTATCTTCTCAAGTCTCTCATATGCTTTCCACCTTTAAGCCTCACTGTCTTATCGTATCGTAGATCAAGCTAGACTGTATACGGTTCGCATTGCGGGCTGACGTTGCCGCTTGGCAAACACATCGTTTCCCCGGATTTTGCAGGACGCCTGACCATGTGCGTAGTTGATCACAATCGATGGCTCAATGCTGCTACTCACACATCTCAGGAGCATCCGACCTCGATTATGTGGCTATTCTCGAAGGATCCGTAGCTGTGGCAGAAGGATGGAACTGAGACCGGGACTACGGCACAGGGCGGAGCCATGCTTGCCGTTTGTTGGCTTGTATGCCGTATCTGAAGTACCACGCTGACCGTTATCCATTTCAGTGAATACTCTTTCGCATTTCTCGAATCACACGCATCACCTTCAAACCTACTCGTGACAGTCAATGCCATTTCACAGCAACCAACTGTCTATCGAACACTCATAAATGCAACAAAACGACGGATGATATCATGACCATGACGTCTCAGGTCCGAAGTAATCCTACGGCGATGCCTTTCGAGCCTGTGCAAAGCAGACCATTACGACTGGATATCCCAAGGCCACAGTTCCAATCAATTGTCCCCTCAGACTATGGCGAATCCGATCAAGAGGACTCGCGGGCAGATACGACGCTTCCGGAGGAGGACGCCCATGCGGTGGTGGGAGTCAGTATCAGCAGAGAACAGACGAGACTTATGTCTCCCAGGACTCCGGCCGCAGAGAAGGCTGCTGCAATGGAAAGGAACGAGGGCGGGATGTTTGATGGGACTGGAGAAGAAGGCAGTGAGGACTATATGACCTCGCAAGATCAGACACATCAAATACCGGAAGTGCAAGAGTCTTCTCCAACAGATCAAAGCCTTCCATCGCCATGGAGAGCGACGCCCCGGGTATTCGAGAAGCACGAATTGGAGGATCAACATCGCCTAATTCGGAAGACTTGGGTACCTTCTGGGCCAAGTGGCATGCTTTCGGACCTCAATGTCAGACGCTACTTCTCCGGCTTTAGTCTCCCGACTCTCCCGAGGACATCAAGCTTGGCAAACTTTTCAATACCGAGCATATCATCGATACTTGGTGGTGCCAAGGAGCAATCGCCACAACGGAAGGCTGCGGCTAGACAAAAGCGAGCACACACCATCTCTGTTCCACCGTCTACATGCAATAACAACAACAATCAATCTGAAAAGCGCCAGCCACGCACTTTAGAACGAGGGCGGCGGCGAAGTCCGCCCAAGAACCCTAAGCCTAACGCTCAAACAGCTCCGCAGAATACTCATGCCCGTCAAGAGGTTCCTCGTGCGTCATCTCAAAACACCGCGGGTAGTGGACGTCTAACTACACTTCGGTCTCCACAAGACCATGTATTACGGAGGTCTACCTCTGACCAGTCTGTACTGTTGCGGCGTGTCACCTCCACAACGACTTCGTTAGGAGACGATAGCAGATGGGAAAATGTGCAAGATCAGGTCAACAGCAGGTTCAAGGCAGTGGTAGATAGCCTGCAGGACTCTAGTATTAAGATCCTTAGCTTACCGAGCCTACCAAACATCAACTTCCATGGGTTCCGTCCTGAGTTTATGAGAAACAGGGCAAATAGTGACGCCAAGCAGCCTACGCATGGCCGTAATGGAAGTGCCAATGGCTTCTCCCATGTGCGGGATGTAGACCCAGCAGTAGCAAATCTTCAGAAATTCTCAAATATCGATAGTTCCAGACAAGATCGAACGACAAGCAAGTGCGAGCAATCAAATCTGGACCAAGCCCTGGAGCAATTGACTGGCGATGTCATCATCATGGGCGGATATCGAGGCTCAGTGCTGCGATCGGCAAAGCCCCCACATAACCAACAGTGGGTGCCGATTAAGGTTGGTCTCAACATCAGGAAAGTAAACCTCGAAGTTGGTCTGGAACCTGAGGACGAAGAAAATATGCAAGACCACATCATTGCATCGGGGATGTTAAGTCATATTGGGCCGGTAGATATGGGCCGACGGTTAATCAAACGCCTTCGGAATTGCAAGAATGCCCAAGAGGGGAGATTGAGAGTCTATGATTACGGCTATGACTGGAGACTGAGCCCGGCACTCCTGAGTAGGAGGCTAATCAAGATATTGGAGACGCTACCATCGAATGCTTCGGACGTCCCTCGACGTGAAAGGGGAGCAACTGTTATTGCACATAGTATGGGTGGATTGATCACAAGGCACGCTGTCAATCAAAGACCCGAGCTTTTTGCTGGAGTCGTATATGCCGGTGTACCACAACACTGTATAAATATCCTCGGCCCCCTTCGTAATGGAGATGAGGTGCTTCTTAGCTCAAAAGTTCTTACTGCGCAGGTAAACTTTTCATTCCGAACGACCTTCCTTTTACTCCCAGATAATGGAAGGTGTTTCATCAACAAGCAAACAAAAGAGGAGTACCCCGTCGACTTTTTCAATGTCGAAGATTGGAGAGAAAACGCCTTCTCCCCCTGTATTGCGCGCGCTCTACCTCCCATCCACCCTGAAAAGAAAGGCATTCTAGGCTCTGTTTCCGAGTCCCTCACGTCCCTTCCCCTCCCAGGCCGTAAAGCATCCACCTCCATCTCCTCCTCCCGAGACCATTTCAACGACTCCAGCCAAACCCTCACCAACGCCTTCAATACCGTCGCCACAAAACTCAACGACCTCGCCAACCCAACCGCCAACGCCCTGGAACCCCAGCCCAACACCCACTACAGCCCGCACCCTTCCAATCCCTCCTCAACCCAATCCACTATTCCCCTGCCCGCCGCTCTCAGCTACCTTCAACGCACCCTCTCCGAGACCCTCGCCTTCAAGGCCGCCCTCGCCTTCAACCCGGCCCACGCCTCCCAAAACCTCTATCCCCCTTTCGCAGTCCTCTACAGCACCTCCGTCCCCACCGTCGTCGCCGCGCGCGTCGCCAGCCGCGAAGCCATCAAGCACAGCGACGCATACGATGATCTGGCCTTTGCGAGCGGCGATGGCGTATGTCTTGCGAAAGCGGCTATGTTGCCAGAGGGGTATAGGTGTGTTAGGGGTGGGAGGATTAGGACTGAGAGGGGGCATGTGGGGTTGTTGGGGGATTTGGAGGCGGTGGGGAGGTGTCTTTTGGCGGTGATGGAGGGGAGGAGGAGGAGGGGGGTTGGGATGGGAGAAGGGGGCGCGAGAGTTAGGGAAAATTAGGGGTCTGTGGGGGATGCTACCTATTTCCCTCGGTTGGTGGGTATGGGCTAATGCGGAGTTGTACCGTGTTCCTACGGTGTCTGTAGATTTGTGTACAGTATCCCTGTTTATCCTGTACTTCCAGCGAGCATATCATTAGAAACCATACCTGAAACATCCACCGCTTTATCTACACCACACAACTACCCTGATCTCCTTTCCATGCAAATTCCCAAACAGACACAGCCGCCCTTTAACTCAAGCCCAAACCAGTCACGCTTCCGTATCACAACTAAAGGGAATGATGTCGTAAGAAAAAGCGAAGAGAGATAAAAGAGACAAGTGGGCCCCTGGAGAGACGGGGGAGGGAGCAAGGAATGGCATGAGGAGGAGGAGGAGGAGGAGGAGGTGGCATGAAGGGGAACAGGGTTGTGTGGTGTAATCGCAGGTGGATGTACAGTAGGGTGGCTGTGGGGGCTTTGGGTATTGGCTGTGTCGAGGGTTTAAACCCGGTTAACGAATTCCTATATATAACTTTGAGCTGAGCTGTGCTGAGCTGAGCTTAAGGGCTCTCTTCGTAACTAACAAATATATCAAAAACCATGGCCTATTTTTCAACAGCTTGTGGATATATTGACGCTTTTTTGATCAACGATGCTTACCCAAGCAAAAGCCAGATCTTACATGACATGTTCATAAAAACCTAACATAACACCTTCTAGCGATAGCGAGATAGTTTGAATGAAGAGGTTCTGATGAGTTTTTTTTTGGTTTTTTTATAAAAAGAAAAAAAGAACAGTGACAAGCGAGAAATTTTGAGGGTGTGGTCGTGAATTTAATAGATTAGGTGGGTGATAGTTGCTTATTAATAGGGGTTAAAAGATAGGGGGACCGACAGGGTTGGATGGCGCCAGGAGGAGAGAGGGTTTGCTAGGGGTGCGCGGAAGCAGAGGAGGAAGGTCATCAGGGAATAACCGCTGATTGCGAAGGGATGTTTGAGGTAGAGGTGCTGGAGCGGTAGGTTGAGGGGGGGAAGGGCGTGGGTGGGAGGAGTAGGGGAGAAGATTTGAAAAAAAGATAGGAAGCAAGGTGAACAGATTCTGGGAAACAGCAAGCCAGAAAAACAAAGGAAAACAAGGTGGAAAGAAAAAGTAAAAAGCTATGAGGAAAGCAGTAAAGAAAAAACAAATCATGAGAAAAAGGGAAGAATCGCAGAACCCCAGAGAGAGCCTCATCCCACAGCAAACCACCCTCTTCCACTCACACACACACACACACACACACACACACACACACACACACCTGCCTAGTCGCCTCCTCCCCCCTAACATCCCCTTCCCCCCCACCACCTTTCCGCCCCACCTTCCTTCCGCCAACTTTCCCGAAGCCCAGATAAGAACCCCAGCCAACACCACCGACCAAGGCGCTACTGTAGCAACGGTTGTATAAAGTATGATCAGGTGGCCATGGCGGGATCAAAAGTGCGTGCATGATGATGGGAGAGGAAGGGTAAGGGTTGAAAGGTGGGGAACAGGGAAAGGAGTGGGGGGGAGGGGGGCAGGTTGGGGGGTTTTGTTGTTGGGGAATACCGATTGGAGTATGGGAGGAGGGGAGGGAGGAGAGAGGGGGAAAGGTGGAGGAGGTGGAGGTTGGTTTTCGGGGCAGGGGCAGCATTCGGGGTGACTAGGCGGCTGGCTTGTGAGGGAAAGGGTTGAGTACTGTAGAAGAAGAAGCAAGATTTATCTCTTCATAGCCCTTGCTGTCTGCCCATCTCCCCAAACGGAAAATAACAGACGTAGCTAGCAAGCGCATACGCTAGCTTAACGCTTGACTGTAGAGAATGCATAGTCATCTCCCTTCAAAAGCGCTCACCCCATTAACTGCAACTGGTCATCCGGTGGCCACCTCGTCTGCGCAAAGCTCAGGCACCGCTTGATACTCTGCAAAAATTTCCGCGTCACCTCGTCGCTCATAATGTGCGCTTGGCCCTTATCACTCTCATGCAGCTTTTCGCGCGCAGAACGCTCGTGGATGCCGACCATGGTTACACCGATGGGCCATGCGCTGAAAGGTTTTGTTAGGATTATGCTAGTGATGGGTTGACGGGTGATGGAGGGGTGGAGCCTACGCTTTTCCAATGCTCAATCGTAAATACCCGTCGTTAGCATCCACATACCGCCTCTCCTGCGCCGCCCGCACAATCTCAATCACGGGCTCCAAAATCCCATCCTCCAGCTCCCCCTTCTCAAACTTCCGGAACAGCGGCCGCATGTTCTCCCGCGACTGCACCATCGCGTTCATCGCCGCCTTGCCCTGAAAACTCTGCTTCACCTCCGCGGTGCGTTGGCTGAGCGCCACGGACCATTCTGTCAGCACCATTGTGAAATAAGAGGCTAGTTGTCGGAATAGGAAGGAGCGGGCGGCGGGGTCGGAGGGGAGGGAGAGCGGGACTTTCATGGAGGCTTCGGGGACTAGCGCGAGGGTTGTGGGGATGGGGCCGGTTGTTTGAAGGGGGAGAGTGGAGATGGCTGTTAGGCGGCGGTAGCGGCGGAGGCGTTGCTTGTGGGTTTCGCCAAAAAGGATTGCTGGTTCGCAAAGTTCTCTCAACCTCGCCACCAGTTCCTCCTCAACGATATCCTCCTCGCCCTCGGGCAAGGGCGTCCCCTCAGCGCCCTCTATCCCCTTAGCCGGTAGCTCCGGAAGGCCCAATCGCTTCCTCCTCGCCCTCTCCTTCCTCTCCTCCTCCTCCTCTCTCCTTACACGAGATTCCTCCGCCAGCCGCCGCCGCTTCTCGTCCCGCTCGCGGTTTCGAACCGTCTCTTCTTCCTCAAGCTTACGTTTTTTCGTGAGTTTGGCTTCGCGGTCGCGCTGAATGGCGGCTTGTTCGTCCAGATAGGCTTGTTGGCGTTGGGTTTCGACGTCGGCGCGCTTCAGATATTTTTTAGTGGATTCGGAGGTGGGGTTGGGGGAAGATGTTTGGCGAGATTTGGAGATTTCGGTGGACATGAGGGAGGCGAAATCCATGGCGGGCGGTAATGGCTTGAGTTGGTTGTGGAGAAAGTATTTCATTGATAGGTACTAGGTAGTGACTTTCGGGCACATACAAGGCTTAGCGTTAGCGCTTGGCGGCTACCTCGTCTGCTGCGGAAGAGGAGTCGATTTTTCTAAGTGGAATCAAAATAGTACAGCCGGCTGAAGCACCACTCCCCAAAATTCTGAGTCTCGATCTTCCTTACAACCTCGCCTTTGGTGCTCTGGTTTTTCTTAACTCCAAGTGCCGTTCTCCTAAATCTGTTGGGCGAGGTGCTCGTAATCCCTTGAACCAAGCAGTCTTTTCTAACTTTTACATCAGAATCTCCCGAGGATCTGTTTCTGGAGACGTAGTGGACGACCATACGTAGGTGCGGCGGTGGTGGCTAGATAATGTCTCTATTCTAACCTCCCCACCCAACTCTTGGATAGAGATCGACAGTATGTGCAAATTCAAAGTACTATTGACGAGGTGGTCAAAAGAAATATTTTATACCTTTTTCGGAAACTTGGTGCTTTGTGCAACTTCTCTATGTCTTCGCTGATCAGAAGAATCTGCTTGTGGCATCATATCTTGAATAAGTGTGCAATATGCTCGCACATCGAGGAATATAAGTGTGTAAGCCTTGTTGAGCCGTCTAATCTAGCGTTCGCCGTAAACGGTAAGGTATTTCATTATGACGCGCATGAAGAGCTTGACAGTATTGCTTTTGTATTGCCGAGAGGACAGTATAATTGCCTACGTCTTCTCCGAATATTATGGGTACTGAATTGATGATGGTGTTATATTGTAATTTTTGGGTTTATATTTTCCAACATAAACATCCTTTGTAAGCTAACCAATAGATGGTGCAGTGGTCAAGCTTCAATACCCTGGCGCATATCAGAGTTAGAGCAATGGATTTGATGACTGCGGCGACTGCACCAACACAGATTAGGACCTCCGGTATGGCGACTACCCGGGTCTGAACTGTTTTTGCATCAGGTGTATAATGATTTTACATCTCTGTTACATTGAGTCGTCACACGAGCTCTTATAATTACATATTATCTTTTGGTTAGATTTGAAATTGATTTTTGGATTTTTGGTCATGATGTTTTGGTGATCCATCATCATCGCTGGGTGATGATGGTCTTCGCATCCAAAATTTGGCCCCCTAAAACTGTATATCAAGCCTCATCCCGCAATTTGACCCTCAAATTATATCAGCAATACATTGCCCCTGTTCACCAACGCAGCAGCCATATGTTTGAAAAGCCATTTTCATACTCATCCCGTAATTCAATTTAGGGCGAGCGATCCCAGCCTGTGGAAAGGCGCCATTTTATCTCATTTTCTCCGCCCAAACATGGTGAACCTTAATAAGAGTTGTTGATACAGCGAACCCTTGTCCTATACCTGGCAACTCCCTTATTGATAAAATACAGAGCCATTCCAAAAGCAGGACGGTCGTCTCAAGGTCAATATCCTGCATCTTCTCTGCGTTGATCGGAGATGGGTCAAGTTACGGACCAACGTTCAGGCCCTAGGCAGCGTTTGGGACAACCTAACGGCTGCCTTCAGGTCTATGGTACCTCAACATGTTCATATCAAATTCAATGCGGCAATTCCGGAATTAGATCAATATATCTACACAAGTCAAGATCGCGATACCACCATCGGGGTTGAGGGTGGAGGGGGGTTGGGAAGAAGTAACGTTTATAGCAGACTTTGACCTTTCATAGGGGATTTGATTTAACGTTATTGACTTGCGTCACATCGAAAAGATATCACTTCGGATTGGGAGTACTAATGTGTAATATTATCGCATAGGCACTCTATCGTCAATTAATCCTTGATTGCATGAATACACAAGCTAATGCCGACCTGAATTACTAGAGATAACTCGACTTGACTATCGCACGCATCGGGAGCAGGGCCCATCGACCCCGTTCTTGCTCAATATCTTAAGAAATCAAAAGGCTTGTAATTCAATGGCCAGAAAACAAACCAATCTATTATAAGTCAGCTACGATCTCTGGACGACACGCAATGAGAAATCTGCATCATTCACCGACACGAGACCAAGGTCATACCCAGTCAATGCTGAAAGGTTTCAATTTGGAAGACGGCCATCCAGCCAAGCAGACAGTCTAGTCAGTCGAGGGACAAGAAGTCGGCTTTAGTGGCACAGATACGAGATTTGGGGCTCCATTCGCTTGACACGGGAACGATTGAGAAACACTGGAAGAATATGCCGACGAAGAGGGCGAATCAGAAACCTGTTCGAGGCGTTAGGAGATCTAGATAGGAACAATGACATCCTAGAAAATCAGCCAACATGACCCTTCCGCAAAATTGTATGAGAAGCAGATATCCAACGGCTTACAAATAAGAAATCCATTGTGGATGGTATGGATAACGGTGTGGAACATAGTGGTCCAGAGGTAGGAGACATTGTAGATGGTTGGGAGGAAATCGAAGTGGGTGGTGTAGAGGGTGGTTAGGTCCCGAGCTGTCTGGTTGGTGGTGGAATTGATAGAGGATAGGTAGGCTGTTAGTAGGGTGATGATGGGGAGGATGAGAGGGTGGAAAAGGCCCACGGAGGTGGGACAGGGTTTTTGTCATCTTGATTCCTGGAGACTAGGCAATGCGAGACGAAAGAAGTAGGAAGAGCGGACAAATGGATGGTTTTGAGCTTGAGATAGAGAGTGAGAAGTAGTGGGTCTCAACTGCGTAAAAATTGCCCCACAGCCAAGACCGAGGCACCAACTTGCATTATGGTTTTGGCAACAGTCCGCATCAGAAAACAATTAACATAGCCATGCGCGTTTTCTTTGCCGAAAGAAACCGAAGGAAGGAGACGCACAGCATGGCATCATTGCAAGTTGATCGGACCTTGAAATGGAAGATGAATAAATGTGTTAGCAGGGGAAGATGCAACCGCTAGATGGAACAGATTCTACCATCTCACATGGCTTAGAAGTACTTCGAAACATAGAAAATTCCGAATCTGCATCCCAGGCAGCCCCAGACAGCGGGCTAAACAGCAGTCTAGGCAAAGCAAGGCTTACACCTATTGGAGCGAAATTCTAGGTAGTCATTTCAAAGTATCAAGAAATTTATCGATCAATAGTATTCGGTTCGACAGACATAAGGTATCAACACCGCATAAAACTGCGTTAAGACCATCTCCAATCGGACGCGTGCGTCCCCTTCAAGCGCCGGACGCTCCCGCCGCTAGATGCTATAAGAAAGGTATAGTAGGCGAGTAGTAAATTAGAATTTGACAAGATGATCTGAAGAACATCATGGCAGCTGAGGAGTGTTTTACTCGGCGTCACTGCTACCCACTGTGATCTTGATCACCAAGACGGACATGAGCTTGACGATAGCCCCTTTGAAACAAGAAGTATTATGTTCTGCTCTTAGTGCGGTGAGCCTCTCTTGATCATGAGTGGGTTTTCGTGTTTACCCCTAGTGAAGATGGCACAGCTTCGTGTCCTTCGCTCCGGGAACAAAGCAACACTCAAGTTTGAAAGAAACATAGACATAGAGTGCTGCCCCAGGACTCCGGGCCAGGTCATAAGAGGAGGAGCTTTCCGGGTTTAGCCATGTTTGAAAAATGCATGAGCAGTCGCGACATCGGCACGTACCTCGTCGGCGCCAAGAGAATCAGTCGCGATATCGACACGTATGTTGCTGGCGTCGAGAGAATGAGTCGCGATGTCGACACGTACGTTAACACATACACGTACATCGTTGGCTTCTGAAGAATCAGTCCTGAACGTCGACTGTGTCTTAGTCAACAAGAAACCGAAAAACTACGATAGTGTCTCTGTCGAGTACTCTAGGTACTCCATGCAAGGAACATGGCCTGACAATTACTTTTGAATATCATTGGCCCAAATGGTCCATTAACAAAGAGAGAGAAACCCAATTTTACGATCTTAGGACCTTTGTGCTCCTTTAAAAGCCACAATTGCCTTCTTTCTATGAAAGCCAGAGGTACTACCACCAGAACGTACAAAGAAATGGAGAAAGGAAATTAACAACATAGACTTACAAAGATCACAGGATAAAGACATCTCGCACCAAGAGATTATTCCACCGCAAGATAAACGCCAGAGCCCGAGTCCAGCAATCGTAAGTTGCACTTCTCCCTTAACGAAATTTTTCCTTCTATTATACGAGAGAGAAAATCTGAAAACCAAACATTCTACCCCTCTGAAACTCGAGTCCCTCTTAATAACTTTGCGATATCTTCACAACCCAAAGCACTTACACCCGGACCATAGTCATAACCAAATATCATCAGCAAGATGCCACCTACTCGGTCTTCCGCCCGTCAAACTGCAAAACGGGCTCAATCCAATGCCGTCAACAGGCTTGATCTCAACCTGCTGGAATCGTCGCAGCGGGTAACCCGTGCAAAAGCTGGTCGCATCGTGGCGGACAACAACATGAAAACCACGTTCTTCGACAAGGCTTCCTTGCCCAGCTCCTCGTCCGGCTCCTCATCCCTAGTAGATGTATGGTCGAAGAACCGTTGGGTGGAGACGGTTGATCCTTCAGTTGCAAGTCTGAGCTCTCGCGAACCCACTTCCAGCTCTACTGCTAGAACCTCGCTCAGGTCAGCTCCTAGCTCTACTTCCAGCTCGCCTCTCAGCTCTGTCCCTAGCTCGATTTCCAGCTCCCCTCTCAGTTCTGCCCCGAGCTCCCCTTCCGCCTCACGCCTCAGCTTCACCGCTTCTAGCTTCCATCTCAGCTCCACTCCTAGGTCTGCTTCCAGCTCCCGTAGCAGGTCTACCAACTCTACAATGTCCAGCACTAACCCACCCGCTCACAGCTCCTCCAGCAACGTCCCTCGTTCGACCCACATCACCTACTGCACGCCCTGCACCTCCCGCGCTTGTCTAATTCAAAAACTCCATAATGTCGGCGTCTACCTCCATAAAGGCCAACCCCCTCCCAGCACGAATGCTAATTCGGTCTTCGGCCTCAGCAATCCTCCTCCGGAAATCTGGGCTGCGCTGGATCGGTTTAGGAACGGACCTGCTACTGCGGAGGATTTGGTACTGATGGCAGGTTTTGTAGAGTGTCATTTGAAGGATGACGCTCTAATTGAGGATGAGGCATACTGGCATATCGATTATTCGTCAATGGATACTTGGACCCGGTTGATGTAAGACTGCCTCTTCTAACGTGTAGATACGAGGAGCAAGGAAAAGGCTCGTTAATTGAAGTTTAGAGATGAGGAGTAGGATGGTCGAGTCGTGAATTGAACAATGTAAGACCCCAGGACTAAAAATGTTCTTTGAATCGTTTAGGTGGGTATTTTCGGGTTGATCCTATATATCTCTAATTTCGTGCTTCTGCAACGCTGGAATATCACACTCAAGGTCTATAATATCTTCTCCTAGAACACTATCTCAAATCATCCCTAATAGGCGTTATAGTGTCTTTCATAGGCATATTTTCTGGATTGTCTGATCTGCGTTGCTCGTGAATCTTCGAGACATACTAATTTCACCATCTTCGTCCTTCAGATTCAAATTTCCAGCTTGTATTCATTTGCGTTCGGAATTGCCTGAGCATACACCACGGCACATTTGTCTTGGCTCATCCCTCTGCCCTTCTCCGTTGTTATATATAGTAGGTCTCTTATTCTTGTCTTTGTCGACTTTCTGAATCCAATCGCGCTGGTAGCAGTTGATAAGAACTGACCTGCAATGTATGCTACAACCGTTTATTTTCAAGCGTCATATTTGGCTCCGTAAACCGAGACTCGTACGGCTTTATCAGAATCATTCCAGCAATTCCCTCTTGTCAGATGTTGGATTATGAAACCCCAACATAGAGTTCATCTCCGATGCGTGAATATTGTCAAGGTGGTGTTTTTCTAGGAATTCTGTGGTTTAGGTTTCTTTTGTACCATTATCCTTTCAATTCGCGGTAAATCCTTAATCGTCTACCTCCGCCACGCAATCAACATGTTACTGTCTCTGTCATTATTTTCACAGCCCTTCACCATGGAACAAAGGCCGAGACACTGGAGTCACGTGTAACCGACCTATTGAAAGATGACAGAAATTTCTAGCCTTCGCAGAATGATGACGCTTCCATATCCCAAGAGCCATGTTGTTCCCCCATACGACCCCCAAATTCCCAGTCGCATACCGGAGATATTTCCCAACGACATTCTTTCGAGCGAATGTTGAAACCGCGCTAATACGGATCTTGAAAATTTCGGATCGAGCCGTCGAAGCGACCCGATGGGGTCACAGTCCTTGTCCGATGTTACCGTGCTACAGGATGGAAGATCGTACTTAACCTCGCAGTGCACCAGGTAAAGTCTATCCAGATAAGATTCTGTCCTTCACAACAAGGCAAGCCTGAAAGCACGATGAGACCCCCCAACCCTCTCCACCTCCTCCCCCACCCCTACGCCCTCACCCTCCTCTCCACCCTCCACCTCCTCCTCACCACCGCCCTCACCCTCCCACCTCCCCCCCACAACAACTCCTCCTCCCCAACGCCCCACCCCATCACCGCGCAAACTCCCAACTGCGTCACCAACTTCGACTGGACCTTCCCCCCCTTCTCCGCCCACGACTGCACCCTCACCGCCCGCCCCATCGCCCACCTCGCCGCCCTCTACTCCACCCACCCCATCGAATTCTCCGCCCCAGGCCGCCCCGCCCGCACCTCTCACCCGCGCTTCTACCTCCCCGCCCGCTGGGACACCGGCTCCTGCGTCGTCGCCATCGCCATGCTGGAGCTGTATCCACCGCGGGCGTTGCCGGGCCGGGTTCGCTCGCCCGAGGTTGATACGGATGTGGGGGATTGGAGGGGGATATTTGAGGCGCTGGTGAGGGTGGAGGCGTGTGTGGTTAGTTCTGAGCGGGCTGGGTGGGAGGCGGTGGGGGTGGAGGGCGGGGTGGGGGTTTTTGTGTGGGCGAGGGCCAGTGTGATTGATGAGTTTACGAGGCTTAGGGTTGGGGATGGAAGGTTGCCGGAGTGGGGGAATGGGACATTTGGTGGGGTACAGGCTTGAGCTTTGCTCTGGTTCGAGTACGTTGGCGCGGAGCTGTCAGGCTGGAAAAATTGGCTTGGAGATTTTAGATGCTGCATTGCAAGCACGGATCATGGGACTCGTCCTATCATTGCATGCAGCCTCTTCCCTCTTATAGAAATAGAAAGCTTCTAGGGATGTTGACGTGTCTAGGCTCCGTCAAAGTATCGCATCTTGAACGCAAATCCAACCTCTATCGTATTGAAATACATAAAGGCTGGTTGAGAGCAATCAATTAATCTGCATTCGAAACCACGGAAATTGGAGACTTGAAGCCGTATATCTGCATTATCCCTCCTCATCTCGGGATCCGATTAGACTCTTCTGATCTACTCACTCGAAGCCCAGAGGCCACATCTGAAAGACTATACTGGTGCGGAGCGTTATATGTTGACCTCACGTTGAGTGATGAGGCTGGGACCGGGTTAGTAAGGTTAGTATACCCACGATGACTGGACCGATCGATGACAAACATCTGCCATTTTTGGTTGCCGAAGAAACAGGAAAAGACCATGGTTCTATCCGGAGCTTGGAAGGGAGTCCTGTGACTCGATAGCACTAGGATTAAAGCACCAAACTTACATTGGATTCTTAGTATAGAGACGAGGTTGCTTGGTGCAAGTGTAAGATCGTTAGCGCAACCCGAGCCCCTACTGCCCTTATAGTCCAAGCCTGGGCCAGTCATCCGCGGTTGTAAATCTTGTCCACCTAACTCCCCTTCCTTGTCTTCCATCACATCTCAGTACAACCCCCCTCGACTTCAATAGCCCTTCCCATCCTGCGCCTCAGCCCCTACCCATCCCTTAGCTACACTGTCAAGAAACCCCTCCCGGCATTCCTCCCCCTCTGCCCACTAACAGCGTCCAACTTCACCGCAACCATCACAATTTCCATCCTTCCTTCCTCTTGTTTCGCGGTGTCTACACGTGGCTGCACCTTAAGACGCCACTGGCCCTTCTTAATGATCCACTCCCCGAATTCATCGAGAGTTCCTAGGCGCTTGCGCTTGCGTGGAGGTGGGCGCACGCTCGGAGGTCGGGATATGGCGGGATTTTGATTGGAGGTCATGGAAGGGATGAGAGGGGTGGGCGACGGGATGAAGGGGCGTTCGATGGAGAGGAATGTCGAATCTTGTATTTCGATTTCGCTCTCGAGAGCTTCGGTATCATGTTCCACACCATCGAGGATTAGATGTGCGTCTCGATCAATGCGAATCTTCACTCGCTCTTCGCTCAATGGAGTGTTCCCTGGGCTGACTGATTGCGCAGCCGCACCACCGGAGGACATCATGAGGCCCAGCGGCTGATTTGTAGGAAGATTCATTTTGTTCGCGACGACCTGGAAAAGACTCGATATGCGAGCTTTGACGTCACCGAAGAACTCGGCGCGCATGCTGCGGAGATCAATTTTCGTGCATTCTTCGCCCAACTCGACGATGAGCTCGTAATTGGTTTCATCTACAAAGGGCCGTGAGTAGTTGACCCAGCCTCCAAGAGGAGACCAGTCTGAGGGGGAGGCGTCTCCGACAAAGGAGATGCCAGACTGTTTTAGATCTTCTATCCGGACGATGATCTCGAAAATTTGTCGTTCGACGTTGTAACTGATCTCGTGGTAGATGAGTTTCTGTTCCAGACCGCGGAAATGATAGTAGCGAGCATCTCTGAGGAGGTCTGCTCGGTGATGTTTATCTCTAATGTGCAGAGGATATCCGCGTAACATGTGTAGAAGGTCTGCAAATACATCTGCTGAATGATCTGGTACATTAGCAGGTTTGATAGAGGGAGGCCGTAGTAGACCATTGCTATCGAGGCCGGGAAAGATTTCACTGGGGCTGCTGAAAAAGGCGGCAAAATCTAGAGAGAAGTAGTTTGGCTTGTCACCTGGACCTGTGAAGATATCTCGTTGGATCTGAAAATCTCGACCGCCAATTTGAATGAAGATTTCGGATTCGAAAAGCTGAGATATTAAGCGTGGTACTAAGGTCGTCAGCTGAAGCACCTCAAGTAGAATGCAAAAACTTACAAGAATAAAATTGGGCGTCTGCAAATAATCTGACATAGTGAGAGCCATCTTTGGGTTGTACGTAATAACCTATAATCCACATCAATTCCTCATACTGCAGCAGAAGTCGGACCGGTACTACCTTGAAGATGTCTACAGATATCATGGAAAGTCGCCGGATCGCGGTCGATGTACAATATTCTTACGCCTCCAGTGCCATCTTCATTCTGTCGAAGCTGTTCTTCGAAGAATCGCGAAAAGTACGAGGGTGCTCTAGGACTCTCAGCACAAGTCATTCCCCTGTCATCCTCTGAAATAAATACTGACCATCTGACATGATGGAGGCTCCGGACAATCTGAAAAGCTCCGAGCCTATCTGTATAGGGAACCCTTTTCCAGGTGGAAGGGTGAATTGCCCATTCTGTGTAACATTGTCTTGCCCTGATCGCAAAACGCCTGGAGTTCTGCCGGCTCCTTTATTCTCCTGGATTAGAGATTGCCTTGAATTGTCACCATTTGCTACCTCATATTTGGGAAGTTCGATTTCTCCACTAGATAATCCTGATGTACTGGACACTAGGGAAACCCCTCGAGTAGATTGGCCTGCTTGACCTCTTCGCGGATCTTCGTCAACCTCTAGGGTACGAGTTCCAGTATACATCTTCTTCATGGTATTGAATTGTGACGCGCCTGGAGGGCTTTTTCTGTTCGAGGCTACCTGACCGGTTCTGGGTGTTTTCACAAATCTGGAGTTCATCGAGGAGGCTTTCGAAGGTCTGGGCGCTGATTGATTAACGACGTATTCGCGGGGAGCAGATCGCGGCGCCTCTGCATCTGTGCAAGATAGGCTCGATCTCGAGGCGATGGAGGTCGTGGGTGAGAATTGGGAGCTTGGAGCTGTCTGATTGTGCCTGGCTGTCTGTCCACCTTCGGACCGCCCGGAAGTATCCCTTCCGGTATTGATGTTGCCGAGCGCAGAATCTGTTGAATCGAAGGAGCTCCTCCAGTCACCACCGATATTCAGCTGCGACGAGCCTGCAGAGGCTCGCGACTGCTCGGAGACAGGCACTGCTGGCAAAGGTTGTACTTGGTGGAAGTCGAAGATGAATTGTTGACTGGCGTCGCGGAAGGCGTTGCCATGGCGGGCCGTACCGCTGTGATCGACGACACTAACGCCTGTGTTGTGAGTTGGGGTTTCGGTGTCCAAGGCAAATATGAAGCTGGAATCAGATGTTGAGGTCGCAAGAAGCCAATTCTGCTTTAGAGAGAACGCATTGCTTTCATTGTCCCCCAAATGTCCCCCGCCACCATTGGAATCGCTTTGCGGCATCAGCCGTTGCCCCTTCGTGCGATGACCACACTTCTATTTTCATCCCAACTCTTCGTTGTCAATCTACGTACCTTACTGTACCCAGCTCCAATCGAGGTTGAGGCGGCCTCCTATTGATAGCATAGTGCTGACTGTGTCGCCCCGTTAGCGAGCAATTGTACACGCGCATCTGAAAATTCTCACCCGGCTCAACCAAATCACCTAGCGTGCATCACATCTGGACGAACGTCTGGCAATTATTTCAAGATCGCGGTAATGGAACCAAAGGACTGTTTTTGCGAGATTGCGATTGCGGCAAAAGAAGTCGAGTGCCTGCATGTTGACGCCAGTATCACGGTGAGATAGCATTTGCTGAAGACACGACACCTGTGCGGTTTTATTGGCAGGGATATCATGAATTACGTTCGATTAAAACACTGATACGAATGTTCGAGGGCTGGTTATCTAACAGCGTCACCTTGTGTCAAATCATGGTTCTTGGTTCTTCAATCCCATCGAATTATCTATTTTGCCATTATGCCCTTCTATCCATTGATGTGGGCGCTGGCGGTATGGCTTTAATAAAGTCTCAAAATCGTTGGTCTACATAGGATTATGATGAGACTTCTAAGTTGATGGGCTTTATAGGGTCAAAAACGAGGAGGGCCTGACCACGTCGGGGTGGAAAGACCGTAAACTGTACCATGACCACTACTAAGAAGGCTATACCCTGACTGATGGAACCAGATTAATCTATTGGGCATCGTTGCTGTTCTCATGTTGGCTTGTGGTCCGTCGTGTTCTCAGAGAAGTCGATGGTTATCATTTCTGGCGTCCACAGTGGTTGTTAGTCTCGACCGTAGGTATTCTTTTTCTTAGTGCAAAGACTTTCAAGTTATGAATAGCTAGATGCATTTTGACATGACTGAGAATCACGCTACAAGCGTCACAATGGGAAGAGATCCAGGCTAGCGAGCTCCAGCAACAACTCTACAGAGTCGGATCGTAAGACCCTTCGACATCAATGATTTTCTGCACCGCCTTCTTATACGCTTCCCTAGACTCCACTCTTTCCACATAAGCCCAAAGCTTCGGGTGCTTCTCTTTATTAAAGCCAGCTCGTCCTTTGGCAGCCCCAAGTGGGAAACTCATCATGATATCAGCTCCTGTAAGTTCGGTGCCGCAAAGATACTGTCCCCCATGTGGTGAACTTGTGATTTGGCTCTCAAGAAAACCGAAATGGGTCTTGAAATTAGGTTCGAGAAACATGGAGTTGATGTTGTTAACTATAGCGTTCGAGATGGGTTTGATGAAAAACGGCGAGTTAGTCTGGATATCTGGGAAGGGTCTCGTTAGTGCTAATTTGTGCCTCATGAGAGATTAAGACTTACTGCCCATAAGCAGCGCAACCAACAGATACGGCATTATGCTCCCTTCTCCATAGTGCATGTAATACCTATATCGCATCCATTCTTCGGTCTCTCCGCCCACTTGCCCTTCTTTTCCCTCCGCATACCTCTTGGGAGCCAGCTGGGGCCCGAAATGGTCTATAAGGTACTCGATGATCAAACCCGATTCTGCCAAGATCAACGGTTTTGACATTCCCGCGGCCTGAATGGAGACGAGTGGCGCCTTCCCAAGAGGGTGAATCTGCTTTAGCTCCTCGGGTGCCATCATTTTCTCTCGTTCGTACGTCTTGAGCTCATATTCCACCTTGAGCTCTTCTAGAAGCCAGAGGATACGCTGTGAGCGGGACTTTTCCAGCCTGCAAGAGTTAAGGGATCTGTATTGAATAGAGGTCGGTCGAAATCACCAATCACGCTTCGCTTTCGGCATTTGTAACTAGACATGAGAGGGGGAAACCATGGACAAATGGCGCTGTATGGGGCATTGGTCCTTAGATGACTCCAAATTCGAAAAGCAAGAAACGATCTAATACACATGTGCCATCAAACTAACTCGATAAAACGTTACTGAAGAGGGATGCTTGCGTAAGGAAACCTCAGACATAACAGCTCCATTGGCAACCAATTCGATGACCTGGTACTTACCAGTACAGTACAACCTTAGCCTTTTGCTCCGTCTTCACAGGAGTATGGTCAGATGCTTCAGCCATCGTACAATAACAATGAGTAAACCCGTAGTCTATCTATCGATGCGTCCTTTGTAGCTTATTTGTACCTTTCATCATCCCAACTACAACCTCGAGCTTTCAAATAAGCCTCGGCTTAATCTCGGAGTGTTTCCGCTCACTCTTGCCCAATTGGAGAACGCTTACATAAGGCCTCACGCTAACCTCGAAGCATCACAATATCCAGACCTCAACCTCCGAATATCTTCCAGTTTCCAAGCAATATGCGCCCCTCGTCTGTTGTCATGGCGGTCCATCTCAACAAATGTACTCCATGCTTATTAATTAAACGCTCTCGGAAAGTTATTCGCTAACCTTTCCGCAGCCGCCATCTCAATGGACCCGGCGCTCACCAAATACAACAGTACGCCCCTCATGCCAGCATAAATCTCCCCGTTATCCTCTCTGTCTTTACATTCCACATTTGCGAAGGCCCGATTAACACAGTGCAGATATGAACGTCAACCGCCACAAATACTTTCGCTGGACGCCCCGAACAGCATGGCTGACATTCGCATATGTGGTCGTCGTACCGGCGATGTTTGGATATCTGGGCTTTGTGACGGATGTGAGTTCTCCAATTGCTACGACAGGGATTCAAAGGATTGGGGAGAGGTTTGGTTGGGTCCGGGAGGATTGCCGGGGCTGACTTGGGTTCCAGGGGAAATATAATATGAGGGGGAAGAGGAGGGGGGATACGATCGCTGAATTTTGAGGGCATGCTACTGGCGCTTTGGGAGGGTCGAATTCACTTTGGCAGGACAAGGAACGGCTGAGTCTCCGGACAGTGAGTCTGGATGAGGGTGATCAAATGGCTCGATACGAACGAGAGGAGATAATCGTCAAGCAATTGTATTCTCTGTTGCCGGAGACTGCAGCATTGAAAGATTCCACACTTGCTCTTTGTCAGCGAGTTGGGCCTCCAATTAGATGGTATAGTCTATGTCTAATAGTCAAAATCCATCACCTGTCATCCTGTCAAGACCAAGGCTTGATACGTAGCATCCTTATTCTGACTGCAGAGTACGGATCATTACGGGGGTTCTCGATTTTTTTTTGACTAATAAATGTGCAAAATCCCCAAACGCCATCAATACGCCATCAATACGCTCTCCCTCTTCCCCTACCATAACCACCCCGTCCACCGCCAGGCCCATCCGGTATTCTCTCGCCTCGTCTCCACTCCCCACTCGGTAGGTCCCCACCAAGTCTACCACCATTAAACGGCGGCCCCCCTCTCGGTCCACCCCCACCCCTGAAACCCCCATATCCATTCTCCCTCGGCCCTCTAATACTCCCACCTCTGCCGCTCCCATAGTCGTTCGTCCCTCTTCCTCCACCAGCAGCTCCCGTTCTTGTTCCTGCTCCTGGCGGAGGTGCGACCGATCCATTGGCCAGAGGTGGGAAAATCGCGCAGGAGATATAATCACCAATCACGAACCGCGCATCTTGCAGCGTCTTGTCGGGTTCTCCATTCAGCTCCCCAGCCATTGGTCCCGAGGTGACTACATTCGCTTCTTCCTCTGTAGGCATTATACCCGGTCCATCACCTCCTACTACCACATTGCCCAGATCCTTACTCATGTACCTCCCTGGCCCCCCTCGTGCCGACTCGCGCGTATCAGGGAATATGAGCTTGTACGACAACCGTGTACCGATGACTGGATCGGGAAGCAGACTCGGCAGCGCTGAAGTCAGCAAGTGAGAGAGCTCGCGGAGGGTACATGAGGGCCAGGTGTAGATTTGGAGGTGGGGTGGTAGCGGGCCGCTGGTTGAGGAAGGAAATTCGTCGAGTCTGGTTACTTCAGATTAGACGACTGTGGTGGTGCGTTTCAGCAAAGGGCAAACTGGTGGAGAGGATAGAGAGCATACCGGTGGAAAGCTCCAGTCCGATAGAAGAGCTTGAGATGGAATGGTGTGGTTGTTTGGCGGTCGACCTTGCCGCCGGGGCCCGTTTGCATGGCCATGGTGATGTGGAGGACTGAGGACGCTTTACTGGCAAAATCCCAAACTCGGTGTCAAAGAAGTGGATTCCTGTGTGCTCATTTTTGGTATGAACTTTACCTGTTGAGGCACGTTTGCGGTCCGGCAGGCAAGAGGGAACTTTAAACGAGCTTGCAATACCTTAACCCATCCTAACTCGCTCTACAAATTTTGATAACACAGCCTAAGCATAAGCACCTCAATGTCACTTTACTATGATGCGGCACCTTTGCTGCTGTCTGAGACTGGCCAGTCTTTAGGATCTCTAAAAGTCAGAACATTCGGCGCGAAGAACTTGAGATCACCGCCAAAGCAAGTCTATGCCCTCGTTAGTGAAGCATCCAAATGGAGCCAAATTTTGAAAGAAGTCATTGAGAAGTCTCAGCTTCTACAGTTCGAAAGAAAAGTACGCGTAGATTCTGGCCGCGAAGACTTTAAAATACTAACTGACACACAAGGTTGGATAATGTAGCTTTCTCCTGGCCTAGCTCTTCTAATTGTGCATGACCTTCTTCTGGCGAAAAGAGGAATTGCGGCTCCGGCAACGCACCCTTTGAGACTTGCAGTGACCAAGCACAAGGCACGATTGAATGCAGAACTCACCAAGGTTAGGCTCAAGAAGGGCTTCACGTCCATCGAGGATCTTCGAAGACGTGTCGAGATCAGTAGCTCCAATGATTCAGGGAATCCGGCGAACGAAAGCTCGTTGGGGGAACCGCAGACAAGTGGAATTTCTAATGCGGCACATCCTCGTCCTCGATGGATACGAGTCAACACGCTTCGGACGAATTTGAACGAACAGTTAGCGACAACGTTCTCTGAGTACCGAGCTGTGGAGTCCATCGACGAGGTTGTCTTGGCCGCTAACAAAACATACTGCGCCGAGAAGCTATTACACATTGACAAGCACATCCCAAATCTCCTTGCATTATCAGTAGCCGCTGATATGTCAAGAACATCCGCATATCGAGAGGGCTTGATCATTCTACAGGACAAGGCGTCTTGCTTTCCAGCCTATTTGCTTGATCCACGGCCCGAGGATGGGCCGTTCCTTGACGCATGTGCTGCGCCAGGGAATAAAACCACTCATCTTGCAGCTATCCTGCGAAGCCGTTGTACTACCACAACATTGCCAAAAGTCTGGGCTTGCGAACGCGATAAGGATCGGGCGGTGGTACTTCAGAAAATGATTGTTACAGCAGGCGCCGAGGAAATCGTTAAAGTAAAGGCAGAGCAGGACTTTCTTCAGTTGAATCCTGACAAATCGCCATGGAATAGGGTTAGCTCACTTCTGTTGGATCCCAGCTGCTCAGGGAGTGGGATGATCGGACAAAAAGAGATGCCGAGCATTATTCTACCGAGCAAGCAGACTGACACACTGGGGAAGGCTCATTCAAAAAAGCGGAAACGAAAACCTATGCCCGAACTTGATCGGGATCCCATAGACCTGAAGGAAGAGATTCCAACAAACATGGACGACGCTAACAAACTTAGCAAGCGGCTCGAAGCGCTGTCCGCATTCCAGCTCAAGCTCATCCTCCACGCTTTTCAGTTCCCCAAAGCCCACAGGATTACCTACTCCACATGCTCCATCCACGCCGAAGAAAACGAGCATGTAGTAATCAAAGCTTTGAAATCGTCAGTAGCCAAGCAAAAAGGATGGCATATCTTGCATCGTGCAGAGCAGGTTTCTGGGATGCAGGCTTGGAGTATTAGGGGGGATGCTATTGCTTGTCGTGACATACTGACGAAGGGCGATATCGAAGATTTTGATGCAGATGAGGTAGCGGAAGCGTGTATTCGGTGCGAGAAGGGGACTGAAGAAGGTACGCAAGGATTTTTCGTGGCTGCGTTTGTAAGAGTTAGTGAGGATCTGCCGACGTTGGGCCTTGACTGTGAACCCAGCGCTGAAGAGCAAGAGTACGAGCACGGAGATTGGCAGGAGTGGAAAGGGTTTGATGATTGAAACGGGCTTTAACAGCCTGAAAATTTGCAGCGCTCAACCATCAAGACTTTTCTTAACAAAGAGCAACTCAGTAGCACTTTGATAGTACCAAAGTTCAGACAGATCTCCAAATCTGCCGACAACCCATTGAATTCCCCAATATGATGAAGTATTCCAACCAAGCCATTCGGCAATTTCAGTATATCCGCAAGCTTTCCCAAACAATTGCGCACTTGGGCACTGTCATCAGGATGGTAGTCTCACACAACATCAACTTCTGAGGTCAAGCAACCGTCTCAGCTTTGCTTCTAATCGTGGCCACCACTATGCGACGCGGGACCCCACAAAGCTTAGATACGCTCTCCCCATTAACGTAAACACACCTCTGTGTTCTGCTATGAACGACTAAGCCCGCTTTGCTCTAAGCAGGCAGGAGTTCTAGGGCGTATACGAAGGCGTGAAGTGCTCTCAGAACCTTCAATTAGGTACCATCAGGGGGAGGCGTAAGTGAAGAGCGTTCACGGAACAAGGGCCGACCACTAGAACAATGCGATTACTTGGAGACTACAGAGAGCTTTAATTGAGACTTTTGACAATTATCTTTCTATACAAAAGTAATAGTGAATCCGATTTCGAACAGTAGCGATCCAGATCGCTTTGTTTTATCCTGTCGTTCATTAGCCTGACAGGGCATAATTTTAGAAGGCAGCAAGCTCAAGACTGATTCATAACCCCACTGAAAACAAGTCTGATGTACAACAGGACTGACATCCTGTCCCTCCTCATCCTCCCCATAATCGAACACTTCCCTAACACCAAACCGCATATACTTCTTTAGCAGCGCTCTGCTTCACGCCCGTTCTCCCCCACACATCTCGCCCACCGTCCAATTTGCCTCTCATCATCCTCGCACCTCCTCCCAAGGTGAAATCGGCAATACCACTGAAACTAACCGCGAGGGTCGTAGCGATGGTCTATTTACCCTGCCGGCTCCTACTCCCCAATTGACTGCCCACGTTTGACTCTGTATTTATTGATCTCGGGGTTGTAGTTAGGCGAAGTGATTGGATGTCGCCGGACAGGTCAATCACAACCGCGACGCCAGAATCGTGTCTGGCTTGAACCTGTAGGCGTGTCGTGCAGGAGGTGTTGGGATGATATCATAGATTTCAGTACCTTCAGGTTTCCAAAGACGCTTAGTGCGGTATCTGTGGGCTGAAATTCGCCTTTCTTATCGGTCTAGCTGTCAATTTAGCTTAGGTTGAGCTTGGGAAACGAAATTACTGTCTGACGCTAATCTAGCCTCCCAAGGTATCCTTACCGAATAGAATACCGAGGCATGACTCTTCTTGAGGCAAGTCCCGTGTACTGCCATGGAGACAACGCATGAGTCGTCGAGGCCGCTGCTGCCTGCGCTGCAGAATCCTTCGTCGCTGCATAAAGCGGGTCCCTGGCCTGTCCGACTTGCCTTCTTTCATCAACCTTTTCCCCTTCTTCGGATTTCTCCTGGCGTTGCTATCTTCATCAGCTCTTTTCAAACCCAACCAGCCAATTGTAAAACTCCATGTCTTCGACCGGCAGTCTGTTTTCTCGGACCTTGCAGGACATTACCAATACGAAGTTGGACGAAGTTGCACTGAAGCGTGAAGGCTTTGAGAAGAAGAGTAAAGACGTCATCGTCAATGCATCGAGCCAAGAGGATCCGATCCAGAGGGTCTGCACCCTGGTCGAAGGTGTGAAGACTTGCTTCAACGTCTCGACCTACCGTGGGCGAGTCTCAATAGGCAGTACAAACAATCGCCGTCTAGAATATGACCTTCGTCATCTTGATCGCTTTCTTGCACAAGCTCGTTATGACCCTTCCGTGTCCTCGAAGATTCTAGGACAATGGGAACAGTCCATGTTTCGTCACATCGAGGTCCAATCCCTGAAATACTCGTACGCCAGCTTGTACGGCAAATTGACAAGCGAATGGCTTTCTAGCACGCAGAAAGTAGCGACTAGTATTGAAGGGGAAGATGCAGAAATTCAGGACTTTGAAAAGGTCGACGGCGGAAAGAAGATGGAATCGCGTGTCAATTGGGAGCGTTCCGTCTTTGAGCCGGCCAAGATTGACAAGGCTGGCATCGATTCCATGCTGAAAACTCTGTTCGAGCCAGAGTTAGATGGTTCAAGAAGCTTGCTGAGAGCTCTCAAAGACCTTCGGGATGGAGTAGAGGCCTTTGAGCAGGAGCTAGCAAGACCTAGGGTCTTCGACTCGTCCACTTTGGAGTGGACTATCAACGGGCTTCTCGACTCTGATCTTCTCACGGATGAGAAGCGTAATGTTCTCAAGGAATTCAAAGGCAACAACGCTATTATGAATGAGATAGCAGATGTACTGAATATGCGCCTGGCAGCCATTCAAACCTGGTCATGGGGTAGCGAAGTGCCGCTAGAAGAACGCCGCCAAATGAACGGGACCTACAAAATCTATATGCGCGAAGAGCTTCTGCAGGCAATCTTCTTGCAGTTCATTGGAGTCAAATGGTCGGTCCTTTGGAAGCAGAGTTTTTCCGACTTCCGCAAGTACAGAGGCGTGTGGAAGTTAGCTCGGGAGTCGGTCTCATTGCTTGACATGAAACGGAGAGAATACTTCCTGGGGCGCATGTCCGAAAGGCCGAACGTGGAGTCAAAGAAGCAGAGAATCTATCACAGAGATTACTTCATGGCTCGACTTCTTGATTATGAGAGTCAGCAGCGTACCGGGGAAGAAGGCGACGAAGAAGCTGACTTGGATACGGATGTGACTCCCAAACGTGCTCCTGCCCCACGAAGGCAAATGGCCTCCCAAGCTAAACGCAGGTCTAGTGTGTGCGCTTATCGACATAGAATCGCTGAAGAGTACATCGTTGACGATGAAGATCTCAATGATTCCGATTCTGAATTCGATGATGAAGATCAGAATGACGAGGCCAGGAATCATATGGAGGCAAAGCAAAGCTTGCTGCATTTGTTGTCGACTGAGATTGCTATGAAATGCCGACTTCATGGAGAAATCACCTGCTTCCGCTCCCAAATCGAGAGTTTATATTCGTCGCTACCGCACGACACAATTGAGTGCGTTTTAAGATTCCTTGGAGTTTCCAAAAAATGGCTGAAATTCTTCCGAACATTTCTTCAAGCGCCGTTGAAGTTCATCGACGACGAATCCGCCGAGCCGCGCCTACGGATGAGAGGCACGCCAGGAGCACACGTGCTGAGTGACGTGTTTGGTGAAGTCGTGCTCTTCTGCCTTGACTTCAAGGTCAACCAAGATGCTGCAGGCGAGCTCCTGTGGCGACTACATGATGACTTCTGGTTCTGGTCCGCAAAGAATGAAGCCTGCGTGAAGGCCTGGACTACGATCGATAAATTCAACAAAACAATGGGCCTCACCCTCAGTGCAAGTAGAACCGGTAGTGCAAGAATGCTTCAAAAGACCAAGTCCGACAAGAAGATAGTCGTCGAAGTCGAAGATCCTCTGCCCAAAGGCGACATCAGATGGGGCATGCTGCGCCTAAACCCCGAATCAGGCCGCTTCGAGATCGACCAGCAAATAGTCGACAAACACATTTCCGAGCTGTCGCGCCAACTTCAGGGCAAGACCACGAGCGTCTTTGCCTGGATTCAGGCCTGGAACAGCTACGCCGCCACCTTCTTCACCTCCAACTTCGGCAAAGCAGCCAACTGCTTCGGCCGCGAACACGTCGACAACATGCTCGCAACCCACAACCGCATCCAGCGCCAAATCTTCTCTTCGTCAGCTGCTGCCACCGGTCTCGGCCCAGGCAGTAGCGCTAGCGAAGGCAGCATCATCGAGTACCTCAAACAAACCATCTCGCACCGCTTCGGTATCACAGACATCCCAGACGGCTACTTCTTCTTCCCCACCTGCTTAGGGGGTCTCGAAGTCCGCAACCCCTTTATCGGCCTCCTCCAGATCCGGGACACCGTGCTCGAACACCCAAGCGAGCTCCTGGACAAGTTCGAGGACGCTGAAAGGGAAGCCTACAAAGATGCCAAGACCCGCTTCGAGCAGGATAAAACCCGGCGCGATGAGCTGCTCGACCCGGGCTTCAGGCCCGCTGACTACAAGACGTTTTTTTCGTTTGAGGAGTACACAAAGTATCGCGAGGAACTGAACTATGGATTTAGTGACCAGCTGGGGGATATGTTTCAGAAATTGTTGCAGCGGCCGGCTGAAGAGAGGATTGACGACGATGAGGGGGCTGTCAAAAGGGCGGTGGAGGCCTTGCCGAGTGGCGGGGACATTGGCCCGTATTGGGGGAACATGAAGCCGTATTGGCAGTGGGTTGCGCAGCTGTATGGGCTCGGGATGATTGAGCGGTTTGGCGGGTTTAGCGTTGTGGATCCGGGCTTGTTACCGATGGGGATGGTGGGGTTGTTTAGGAGTGGGAGGGTGAAGTGGCAGGAGTGAGTGATAAGAGTGGAGGGGGGGAAATAGGTTGTGAGTCACCGAATGACCATGAGAGAAATGTGGAAACCGGCTCTTATGACTCAACTCACGATAAAATCTGTCCGGGCTACAAGTTTGACGGTTCCGATATAACAAAGAACCTTGGTGGATCATTTGGTCAGGAAATCTCGATTTATGTTACAATCACAGAATGTAGCTAACCTCACATATGCACAAGCTCTACAAAAGTACCGACAAAGAAAAAAATTAACAAACAAATTACCAACATTATTTGCGCGCAGACGTTCGTTTCAATCAGAGGCGGTGTCGACCTTGCAGCAGCTTTCAATTCATCGAGCTTCTATCAAGAAGTCGAGTTCATGACTGACAATCTCTCCGCTAGTCTGTCCCCCTGGTGATGACGAACGCTTTCACCAATTTGGCCGTGCAACCACGATCATCCTAGCTTTGATCTTTGAGGAGTCTCATCATCGGAGCTGAAATTCGTGTCGGTTGAATGCTCTGCTGGAGACATGCTCAGTCTCTAACGAAGTTGACAATTGAAAGTCTCGGGATTATCACGCTATCTGAGCTATTCTCTGTCAGTACAAAACCTACCTTATACCATAGAAGATTCTGGACAGTCACTAACCAGAATCGTGGTTAGAGCGACTATAAGGGAAAAGCCAGCTAGCTACGGTATTCAGAGTAAGAGGATCTTTGTCGCTAATGCTGGCAAGTGTTGGTACTACTAACAACTATTACATCGTCAGGAGTGTATATCGTGAACCTCGCAGTTCATCAATTCAAGCATTCACTGAAAATTTAAGAGGTCGCAACCCTAGGTCGTTCGCTCAAAGAGCACAGGTTTTAAAAAAAAAAAACATTGTTTTTGTAAATCTCGAAGTATGCTAAAAGAGAGGTTTTAGGTAACGGGCCTAGTAGCATATCAATTCGTTAATGTTCAAGCAACAAGTCACACTCATGACTTCATCAAACAATGGTCACAAGTATGTCATTTTTCTGAAGATATTCGACGCACAAACTTCAGCTGCATGATCGCTGCTCATCAGACGTCGTTTCTTCTCTTTTGCAACCGAGTCATGAAGCTCGATGTCTGTATCTGCCGCGAGACTGGTTATGCCTGACCAGTCAGAGCGACGCCCACAGCTCCATCAAGGTGCATTAGATCTTCGAGAGCGGGTCGCCCGTGGTCACGATCTATCCAACTATACGCACCCGCTACGTCGGTGCACGTATCCTGATGATGTGGCAAAAAGCAGGCTTGGTTGCCCCACCGTAATGGGACATATAGAGCTTGCAGTCCCGTAGGAGATTTCTCCTCGCAACACCAGTCAAGCCAGCCTGCCATCTCCAAGATGTTTCTGATATTCGGCTTTATTCTCGGCGCAGCAGGTGCCAATGCTTTCCCCAACCGTTTGAAACGCCAGGGTATTGACCCCACAGCGCAACACATCGATGTTTCTGGCGCACACGCCTTCGTTGCACCTGGCCTATCTGACCTGCGTGGACCATGTCCGGCCATGAACGCGGTGGCCAACCACGGAAACGTTGCTCGGAATGGGTACACAGGTTTCCAGAAGTCTATTGGTGCTATCACTAAGATTTACGGGATTGGTGCGTATTTACCCTCACAAATCTGTCTTCCGCAGCATTTAATTGAAAGGTATTCATCGAATCAGGAGTTGACCTGGCAACTGTCCTTGCGACACTTGGCGCGGTACAGGTGGGCGATGGCAATCACTTTTCTATTCGTGGTCCACCAGGGCAAAGCCTTCCTGTTATGGGAGGGTTACTTGGCCAGCCACGAGGAATCTCGAATGCTCATAATCGCTTCGAGGGGGATGCGGGTCCCACAAGAGGAGATTTGTACCGTCTAAAGTCTTGCCATTGAAGATATAGAAGGAAACGTCATGAAACCGCCATTCGAAGTACTCTCCACTTCTCCAATGAAAAGCCTCGGAAAGTTTTCAAGAGGGCCACCATATCCTGGCCGACGTCTATCGTAGAGTCTCATATAGTCTTCTACGAACAGCTTTGCGATGAACAAAACTTCATAACTGTTCTCGGGCTGTTGAGGCTGCACCATGATTTCGCATTTTTGACCGATTACGCAGCATGTGTGCGGAAGCAGCATTTTACGACAGATCCAAGCTCTTGTGTACTCCCGAGCTGAGTGCTCGAGCAGTTCCGCCGAGGGATTGGTCTTTTCGCACCATTTAGGAAAAAGAGCGTAGAGTTTTTTATCATATATTCGAAGAACCCGCTTCACTAGAAATGAGGCGGGTGTGCATCCCTGCGGCGCGCAGATACAAACACAGCCGTCGTGATTGATGGTTTGGTCATGCTGGAGGTTCAAAATCAGGGCAAGATCCGTGTCAATTAGATCTGAATCGTGCCGGAAGTAAGCGCCAGGGTAAGCTATTCGTACTGGGAGTAAGTGAAGGCCATACAGAGGTGCGTCTTGATGTCGGGATCGTCCAGAAACGCCTTTCTGCATGAACCAATTTACCATTTCGAAATTCGCCGCATACCAGCTTTGCATCATGGGAGTGAGCCCGGTATGATTGGGACTATCAATGTCATGGAATCCAGCCGACCATAGCATTTCCGCATATTGTGGTGATAGTCTGATGCTTCCATGCATATCCCCAGTGTCATAAACACTTCTATCGTCAAGCGCCAACGCTTGCGGAACTGAGAAGCCTGAACCGAACAGTGCAATCATAATGTCTGGAGCTTTTCTTTCCAATTTGGACTCTAAGATTTCTAAGGCGCTGAGCTGATCCTCTGGCAAGGCTGCTCTCCCCAGCTTTAATAGTCGATTGTGTCGATCGGCCAGCGCGTCGACTATTGCCGGTATAATAACGCTGCGCTGCTCTGCATTCGTGAATTGTAAGGCCAATTGAAGTAGACTCGGTGTCGTTTTGGAAGTCATGATAGCACAGTCAGCCTGAAGTAACGCAATTGCTGATTCGAAATGACCCGTTGCAACGGCTAGATGTATAAGGCGTCGTCCAAAATCGTCTGTAGCATTGATGTCGGCATTTTCATTTAGTAGATGCTGTAATGCCCATGGCCATTCGATCGCAAAATGAAGCGCCGTAAGTCCATTAATTGGTGATTTGTGATTGATATCTACCTCTCTGAGAATCCTCAGCAGCTCTTTCTCAGATCTTTGGAGAATAGTAAGGACGAGGTACTTGTGACCGCATTCTACCAAAAATCAGCAGAGCTCTAAGGTTTGTCAAAGAGTCTTACGTTCAACCTGCTCGGGAATTTTACGCAAGATAGAGGTCTCGATATTGAAATAGCTAAATCGGTAGTGTGTATGGATGCGTTCAATTAGGTTGATAGGCTTCGAGAGCTCAGCTCCTCTACTGAGTAGCATGTTCAGGATAATTCGATCCAGGACCACTCTGCTGGGAGATAGACGCAAAGTTGAAGAATATTCTACAAAACAAGCGTATAGATCGAAGACAGTTCCGCCGCTATTGTGGAAACGCGGTGTACTCTTGTTAGAATTTGGAGAGGCAATAGCGTTGATATCTTCTACTCCTTCAACAAGGAGTTGAATTAGTGAGAAATACTCATTGCCGGGGTCACCATCTGATCCACACCTGCCGTGCGAGGTGTAAAGCGATAGGACTTCCTGAAGACACCATCAGAATGTCGGCTATGAGGCTACGTGAGAGTTAAAATAGACTCACGAAAAGTAAAGTGTTGCCACTATCATCCTCATCTAACGGAGACGCCTTCCGATCCGAAAAAAGAAGTGTCAGAACGGATTCCAGATCTGGGATGCAAGAGGTGCTAGCACGAAAATTAGACGCCCACAGCCTAGATTCAATATTTTCCACAGCCTGAAAAGCGGGAGATGGATTTCTATCAACGATTCTTTTCGTCCCTATCATGATCGGGCTTATCGAGGACCCACCCGCCCCCCAGCTTGTTTGGAGGGATACAGAGATCATGTGCGCTAAAAGGCGTTTTGGAGGCAGCAACCATACTGACAATTCTTTTGTTTTCTTTGACGGGGTGTAAAACTGACAGAAAGAATAGTGAGAACTTCGGAAAATACGCCGGATTTGAAGGAATGGCAAAAGCTGCCATTGCGTCGTTTTAGTGTAAGCTCTGCAGGTGCACCTCGGAGAACCCATGTTATCGGATAAGATACCTGTGCCTACGGACTCAGCCTCTTCTATGTGAGAGGAGCTTTTGGCTATTTTGGTCTCATCGCAGGTCTCCTTGAGAAAGCTGGGTTTCTGGCAAAGAACCTGTAACAAAAAGTCGTATTGCAATTGCAGTTGCTCCATCTGTTGTTGCTGTTTCTGAACCACGTTCTGTACTTGTCCAGAATTTTCGCCAGCGATCTTCAATAGCTGGGATATGTCTTGACTTGTCTGGCTGCTAGAGTCCTCAATGATCTGAAGCCGTGAGTCAATTCGCTGGTTATCGAGTCTGGCATTCTCTGAGTGCCTGAGCGACCGCTTTCTATTTGGAGTGTGCTTACTGATGATTCAGCTGTGAAATGGCCCGATTTATCTGGCTACTGGAGTCTTGAATGCCCTGAAGCCGGGGTAAGATTCGTTGATTTCGGAGTCTAGGATTCTGTTAGTTCACTAAAGCGACTCTTTCAAGTCTTTGAGTACGCTTACTGTTGATTCAACTGCGACATACTCTGACTCGTCTGGCTGCTAGAGTCCTGGATGGTCTGAAGCCGTGGTATTATTTGTTGATCGCCAAGCCTAACATTCTGTTGATTCACTGAGGCAGCTACTTCTAATTCAAGGACTGGACTTACTGTTGACTCTGCTGTACAGTGCTATATATGCGACTGGAGATGACATTAGAGTTGCTCTGCGACACGCTGGTAATAGCAGATCAATTTATGAACCATAAGGCATTGTCCACATAAACGAATAGCAGGGAGCGGAAGAACCAAATTGTCTCATTATGTAGCTTGAGAAAGGCAATGCTCGTAGCACAGAAACTTACAGAACAGCATTGAAGAGCCAGAGAGACAGTGTAGTCTTATACTACTCCAGGCGCTCACAAATATGAAAAATTTCCTTTTCCTTTTTGGCAGCAACGACTGTCTTCCAAGCGCGGCGCAATGGACCATCATAAACAGCAACGGTTAAGCTATTAAGTAAGGATTCAAGATCCTCGGCGAGTTTGATGCAGTCAGAGTAGAGTACATAGAATCAAATTCCACGGCCTGTGTTCCCGCATGTAAGGTCAGACGATTGGATTTGACAGTTTTTGCAATGGCTAGGAGATGGCTGAGTGTTAGTTTGTGAATTCTCTATTGTTTGCGGTACATGGCGAAGTGTAGAACAGAGTCGACTGAGCCCAATGAGCGAACGACCACCGACGTCGATATATTGGATAACACTAGCTGCAATGCCAACTTCAGCCATTTTCTGATGGGAATTAATCAGTGACAAGAGAGATGAGGACTTTCAAGTCAACGTGTTAGAGATCGAGCGAGCACTTCGGGGCGCATTGTGAGGGGAATCTTGCGCGGGCTTATGGGAATGTCCACTGCGCTCTGCGTGATGCACGTAGCTCGCGAGCTTCGGATTGTATCTATAATATATTATTGTATAAAATATTATGATTTCAATTGCAGACGACGTGGCCGAGTGGTTAAGGCGATTGACTAGAAATCAATTTCTTTCGGGAGCACAGGTTCGGTACGTTGCGGCATCTTAAATGAAATCTTAATTCTGTTGCTAATTACTCCATTAGAGTCCTGTCGTCGTCGACAACTATACTTTTTTTTGTTTTTCTTTCTAAAGATTCCAACTCAACCTTTAGAAGCTTATAAGTCCATCAACTCATCATCAGCTCTCACGAAAAGCATTTCCTCTCCAGCCACTGTTACCTGTTTTCACCCTCGGCTCACGCCACACTCGTATGCACGGGGTTTCCGCGCACACTGGGTTTCCGCGCACTCTAACCTAGAAAGGTTAGTAACAGAGAGTATCGGGTTTAGCGTACTGAAAACGGCACTAATATAATCAGTTATAGTTAGTGTGCGCGGAAACCCAGTGTGCGCGGAAACCCCGTGAGAGCACTCGTAACCCTGAAGATTCGAGATGTTCAATAGAATCCATCTTCAAGAAAGAACATCGATTCCTTTGCATATTCCTCACTGCTTCTAAAACACAAGATCTTTTGCATACTTTACTCAGAATCTTTCACCAGCATTTTTCAGCTGCAACTAACTATGCGCACCCAATCCTAACGGTTATCGAACCGTACTCAGGTCACTGTCACTTATTATCATCGAAAAAAAGCATCTGAGGTTGAATCTTTCGAGTTTATTCATAAACTATAAATGTATATCATAACCAGTTTTCTATCAAGAAGACGGCAATAGGAATATTTCTGTTCGAGAATGACTATGACATTTTGCCTTGGGTGAAGGCATCTCGGTGAAGAAAACTTATTCGTGTCATTTGTCATTGTCATTCATCGTCTTCCGAATCCCCTGCTGTTTATATGTGTTTGGCCCAATCTTGCCCGGGAGAAAGCTTCAAAATTTTTGTTGAGGACCTTGTCACCGTGAGCGGTAGATAATACGTCAGCAGGAAAGAATAGGCTGTTGTCGCTGACAACGACCGCTGAGTCGAAGACAAGAAGAAGAGATGATGATGAGTTGAAGGATAAGCCAAGCGTTCTCCACAGCCCTGGCATTCACATCCCCGCCACCGCCTTCTCCAGCGCCATCCCACATTCCCGTCTCAGCCCCTCCACAATCTCCCTCGCCCCCAAAACCTCTCTCACCAACCCCACCCCCGTCCCCGCATACCTCGTCACCCGGCTCCGATCCCCCTTCTCCAATCCCTCTTTGTAAATCCGCCGATTCTCCTCCAAGCTCATTCCCCTCTCGCTATCCTCCAACGCACGATCCCGAAGACCCCTCCCATCCATGTACGCGGGCCACTCGTTCGGCCCTCTCAGTTCGTCAAAGAACACGTTTCTGACCGTGCTCTGCCCGCCGTCTGAAGCGGCGAGGACGTCGTGTTGGTAGTCTTTGCTGATTTCCGCTTCGCTGCAGGCGATGAACCGCGTGCCTAGCACTACGCCCTGTGCGCCGAGGAGGGTGGCGGCTGCTACGCCTCGGCCGTCGCTTATGCCTCCGGCGGCAACGAGGGGGATGTGGCCGAAGCCTTTCTCCTCAAGCGTGTCCGCGACTTCGGGCAGGACAGTGATGATACCGGCCGCATTTGCTGTGCCGTGGCCGCCAGCGTCGGAGCCTTGAACAACTAGAACTTCTGGGTTGCAGAGCTCAGCTGCTTGCAAGGCTTGCGCGACAGTGCCGACCTGCACCCAGATGGCCGTTTTACCCTTGCTGGCTTCTCTAACGCGGTCGCTCCATAGTTTCAGGTCTTCGGGTTGGCGCGGTGCGAAAAACCAGACTGCGGCTGGGATGTACTTTTCAATGGCTTGGAGAGCGTAGTCTAGGTTTGAGCCCCAGTTGATGAAGCCGACGCCAACGGGAAGAGGGTTCTCGGCGGAAGGGGTATGGTTCAGGGCTTTGGCGATGAGGGAGAGTTCGTTGAGGAGGGAGGATTGGTCTAGGCCGGAGGCTATGAAACCGATACCACCGGATTGAGTGACGGCTGTCGCGAGGCGGGACATGGAGATACGGTACATGGGTCCATTGACGATGATAGGAGATTTGGTCCACGGGTAGAGTGCCTGGAGGGATTTGTGTTGGGAAGACATATTCGACTGTCTGGGCGCTTGGATATCCTCCTATGTTCCCTTGTTATGTGATGATGTATTTTTGCATAGAGGAACGTTGTGTGGCTTTGTAGACTCGATGAGAGTTAGAGATTGGTGATTGTTGGGACTCTCAGCTGCGGAGTGGCAGCTAAAGGCCTCATATAGGGTTGATGTTGATCCATAGGATACATGGTGGGCGTGATTTCAAATCAAGGTGCAGTGGTGAGAAGTGTCCAGTCACCCTTAAGCATCCGTGAATGGACGTTGAGAGGGCTGAGGCCTGAGGGGCTTTAGAGAGCGTTTTCCCAGAGGAGCTTGGCACCGGTAGAACGGGCCAGTTCGCCGACCTGGAGATAGCCGCATAAACCCGAAGACAAATATGTACACAGTAGAACTTCTTTGGCATACTGCACATAGGGTACCCTACAAGACTTCTATGTTGAGAGAATAGCTGAACAATCGCCCATGCATGGGAAAAGCCTTGGACGTGAATCTCACAAGGTATCATAGTCAGAAATTTCCTCCCGCTTCCTTCTAGCTCCTATCGCCCGTGCGCCCATAATCCCCCTAGAGGCCTATTCGAGGAATTAATACCTACCCCTTTCCACTCCATCTCCCGATCACATTACTTCATCCTTCTTTTCTCCTGCTCCCTCGCCCAGACTTCCTGCGTCGCTACCGGTAGATCCGCAACCTCAACATCCCTTCGAAGCTGGTCCTCAGTCGTCTGCATCCAGTGAGCGGGCATCGCAGTATCGTGGCTACCAAGCTCGACGTCAGTACGCTCAGCTTGAAAGGTGACACGGTCGTGTAGACGACCGGAGATGTGGCGGCATAGGGAAAAAATGAAGCTGCAGCGGCCAGGTTGATCCCACTAGGTGAAGAGGCAGGAGGCGTGGAAGAAGTGGTGGCAATGGGTTCTGGGGTGGGGAGAAAGGTCAGCAGCGTTTTTCAAGCATGGGAGGAGTTCGTTGTTTGGGAAAGGGGAGATTACCTTACTCTACAAGTACATTCATCAGGGGCCAGTATTAACTAAACTTCCTCGCTAATCGTAGGTTTAGGGGTTGTCCTCGAAAAGCTGAGTCTAAAATTTTCTTCTTACACTCTTCGCCAAAGTGTTCAGAAATTCCACAATCATCTAAGAAAAGAAAAATGACAATTAGACCTGAGGACAACCTCCAGGAAGCACATCGAGCGCCAGCGCCAGCAGTTGCAGCCGCAATCCATGATGGCAAAACGCATCTCATGCAAATCACCCCTCATTATTTCCTCGTTTGAAAATCACTCGAACCTCTCGATTCGCGTCATCCTTACTAAATCTGCAGCGAGATTTCTCGCTGGTCAGTCTCCGGAATAGGCTATAGTGGCCTCCCTAGCCTTGCTTCCTAACGTCGATTCCGTTCTGTGGTGATGTTGGGCAGGGAGGGATGTGCGATTGGAATGAGATTGTCACTGTGATTGAAAAACGACTCGCCCTTCACTTATTTGGGAACCATATCTCCGACGGGGGCACCTCAATAATATGTACGTTCACTTGTAGCTTGTTGAATTTCTTTTGCCACTACCCGTAAAGGCTGAAATGTGACCGTGAAATAGTTTCCATTGCATGATACATGTTATAATTTCCGCTGCGTCGTTCCGATGTCCATAGACATCTCGCCGACTCTAGACTTCATCCTTCTCGTGGTCGATTTCCGATTTGACTTTATACTTTTCATTTCCCCTGACACTGGGAATGCTTGTAGGGCTAGAGGTCTCGTCGGCAGACGGTAGAGTACCTAAAGACTTGTGGAAGAGATCAACAAGTTCTTTGTCTTCATTAGTCATTGCCTCCACCGTCTCTTTACCCGCAACCTGAATATCGAGAGAGTCGATACCGTCCCAGGTCTGATCATCATCATAATCGTCGTCGTCGTCACACTTCTTTTTCAGCTGCTCTTTTGACTGCAAAATCTGCTCATCGGTCCGCAGTTTATTAATAACCCGGTCCTCAACTTGAGTATCATCTCGATGAGCGATATTAACCATAGTACTCATTCTATCAATGAGCATGAAGCTATCGAAGCCCGCTTGGTGGGCATACTCGTGAAATTTGGAATCTGGACAGATAAAATGATGAAAGTATGATAGACTCATCCTTAATATTCCTGACAGGATGGCTTTCCGGTAGGGGAATAAGCAGAATTAAGTGTGAAGGGGTGTGCTCTTCCATGACTATCTTCAGGAGACTGTAGTCGATCCAACTATTCGACCATTCCACGAGGTAATTATTCCTGTTCATACCTGCGTCAAGCAATATCTGCCTGACTTCGTCCCAGGTCTTCCCCAACGTGTCTTCTTCTTGACCATAGGTACTCCGCATAACGCCCCAAGTGAAATTCGCCGGGATTTCGGCACGAGGAACTCCAGCTAGTAGTTCTGGAATTGACCGGCTATACTTGATGGGAGTATCAATGACAAGTTGTCAATCGAGACGGAGAACTGCGATTTTGACAGGAATTCTCACTACTACCACTTCTTCTTTTCGTGGACGCGGTAATGACGCGAATTCGAAATCGATGTAAAAATCACTACCTTCTTTATTCGTCGTTCGATCTTCTGAACCAGATCAACAATAGCAGACTGGACAGGAACCATGGATAGACATACTTCCATCTCATCCGGGTTGCTCATATCGACTCCCAAACCCTCCCGTGGACGGCGCGAAGCGGGATTCAGTTTAGGGCGACGAAGGCGCAACTTCTGGCACAGCCATGTCTGGCGTGTGTTTCGCAGGCTGGAATGACTCGCCTTCCACTTACCTACCATGCCTTTGTAGGGACAGGACAAGATTACGCAACATAATCCTTCTGCCGCTTTCATCCTCAGGTCCACCTAACGCCGTTCGTTGCACTTATTTATTCTGGAACATAAGAGGTCGGCATTTTCAACCCCTTCGTGTACACGGTAGCAGTGCTGGATCCAACCAGAGTTTGGTAGAACATGGCGCCACATCCATCGATGTCACACTGAAACGTAATTCGGAGATCGCAAGCATCGATGTGCTCTTTCAAACCTGACGAAGGCGGTTGTGGTCGACCAGTTGTGTCTGTGTCGGACCCTCATCTGGCATTACCTGTGGAGCCTCATACGCACCTCGCAGGGTCTGACCAGAATATTTGACGCGTACGCCTTAGTGTAGGTACCATCTTCAGAGTCACTGCCATGTTTGCCGAGACTCGTTCGCGCAAAGAACAAGGTGGTGAGATACATTGTCACATCCGACTTTATGGAAATATACTTCAGCGACGTTTCGGTTTGGGGGTTAGTTTTGCTGCTCGCCCATTTCACTACTCCGTACTCCCAAGCAGTAAATTATTTCATTTATCGAGCAAGATTGTCCTGTCATCAAGATGTTATTCAGCTCTTTCTACTAGCCTTGATCAGCTTCAACTTTCACTTTCAAGGCACCACCCACTCCTACAACTAGCACTCTAATGAGTAGTCTCATTCGGTAGCTCTTCTGCTCCGACCTCCGTCTTATCGCCCCTCTTCCCCGCCATCACCGCCTCCTCCTCCTCCAACCCCCTCTGACTCTCCTGCACCGTCCCATCCGCTCCCTTCATCTCCCCACTCTCACTACTCCCTACCCCCGCCAATCCCCCCTCCCTCACCTTCTTCGTTCCCCCCTCCGTCTCATTCGTCGTCTGCCCCTGCATCGGCTTCCCCATTCCCTGATACACATCCCCTGACGTCGCGCCGCCGAACGTCGACGAGGCGGTCGTATGCGTGGATTCTTTGCCGTGAGAGCGCAGCACGTCTGAGTTGAGGGCTTGGCCGGGGACTTCGGAGGTGGGGTTCGGCTGGAATGTGCGGTCCGAGGGAGCGGAGCCCGGGGGGAGGGTTTTGGCGCTGAATTCTGGGGCGGCGTCGTTGCCGACTTGGACGCCTGGTTTGTGCTAGAGAGGGGTGTTAGTTGGTAAAGGGGTTGGCTTGTTGGGATGGACGATGCTCACGCCGGAGGTGGTGAGGGGCTCGTCACGAGGGCGGGCGGCGTGGAATTCGCCTTGGTTGGCGACGGCGTCGGGGTTTCTGGCGGCCATTGCTATGGTTTGATGCCCTATGTGGTTGATTTTTGTGATTATGGAGGAGCCGGTCAGTTAGTTTTTTTATCTTTCGATTAGAGAGTGGGATTCAACAGTTGTACATAGAAAGTGAAATCTGATTTAGAACAACACAAATCTGAAGCGATACAGAAGTAACGTCATCGACGCAATACATCATCGCTCCAGGATGCGACATCCGCCTGCGTCAGTTTAAGCGAGTAGGAAACCCTAATCTGAAGCCCTAAAGCACTCTCAGGAACGATACCTTAGCTGTCCCAATATGGCGTTTTGGAATTCAATCCGTTACTCTAAGGTAGCACCCCACAGACCGAAGCCAAATGGTACCGGTAGAGTTGCTGCTGCTGCACAGATTTATCTTTACAATCCCGTGCGTCTGCGCTCTTCATTGCCCCATCGACTATTCTTAACTCAACCTGTGGCTCCGCGCTTACAGATCAGACGACTCACGAAAAAGCTTGCCTGATCCGCCTCACAGAATCAATTATAACCACAATATAACTCTCCCCAACCCCACCCCCACCCTTTCCACCCCAACCATGCCCTCACCCCCACCCCCCACCTTCACAACCACCCTCCTCCCACCCCCCGGCCCATCCATCCTCTCCATCCCCATCCCCCCTCCCCCCACCCCTCCCCCCACCACCCCCCTCCTCTTCCACTCCGCCCTCCTCATCCGCACCGCCGTCTTCGTCCACGAACAACACTGCTCCCCCACCAACGAGCTCGACTTCGCCGACCCCCTCAGCCACCACTGGCTCGTCCTCGCCCACCCGCCCGCCTCCCCGCCCACCCCCATCGCCACAATGCGCCTCGTCCCCTTCGCCGCCGAAACGAGCCACGACCCCGTCCCCGGCATCGAGGAACCCGATATGGCCGCCAGCGACGTCTGGGACGGGACAGAGCCGTTTGTGAAACTCGGGCGGCTGGCGACGCTGCGGGAGTGGCGCGGGATGGGCGTTGCGAGGGCGTTGGTGGGGGAGGCGTTGGAGTGGGCGGGGGGGAATAGGGGGGAGGTTTCGAGGGCGGGGGAGGGGGAGTGGAGGGGGTTGGTGCTGGTGCATGCGCAGGGGCGGTTGGAGGGGTGGTATGCGGGGTTGGGGTTTGTGAGGGATGGGGGGTTGGGGGGGTGGGTGGAGGATGGGATTGCGCATTTGGGGATGTGGAGGAGGGTTTGAGGGAGGGGTGGAGGAGGGGGTTTTGGGGGCTCGGTTATCCGACGTTATGCAATGGTCTTTAAGGAAAGCTTTTTTTACTTTTGTACTTGTTGATAGTGGGATAATTTATATATCGACTATCTCTTGCTTCCACCGGTGGGCATCATGCAAAAACACGCCGAAAGACTCTCAACCAATACCCAGTCCACCACTCACGGTGGCGGTCCCCCTCCAGCCATCAACTCTTCCATCCGCTTCAGAAAAGGACCCGGAGCATCCCAGCTCATCATCAACTCCAAATTCTTCCACGTCTCAGTCGCCTTTCCCTGCGCCCGTTCCATCATCCCCTGCTCAAATGTCCGGACCGCGGAGGCTAGGACTGCTTCTCGCTCTCCGGAAGAAGTCATGTTCGTTGTGTGAACGATGGCTTGAGATAGTTCCAACGCATCCAGCAATGCCAGATTGACGCCTTCGCCGGCATACGGCGTCATGAGGTGGGCTGCATCTCCCAAAAGCGTGAAGCCGGCCTTCGACTCCCACCGGTGGTCTGGAGGAAGCATGTGCAAAGCCCGGGGGATCACATCGTCATCAGCGCTGGTAATTAGCTTTCGCAGCTCCGGCGCCCAATTGCTGTAGTCCATTGCAACAGCGTTCTTGGCAGCGGTGCCGTTGTCGAAATCAATCCCGCAGTCTCGAATCCAATTTTCAGGTCTCTTGGCCCACACGGCAACTCTGATGCTGCCGTCGCCGTTCCGTTGCGCCATGAGACATTTCTCTTCGCCGAGGGCAAAGTAGCTGCCTTGGCCAACGAGTTTTGCGATCTCAGGGTGCCGGCGATCGACATCCGCAAAGTGCACGTCGATGCCGCTAATACCGGAGTAATGCGGCATCACAGCCGACAAGATAGGTCGGACCTTTGACCAGGCTCCATCTGCGCCGACCACAAGGTCGAATGCCTCTTCGTTCCCGTCCGAAAGCTCCAACACGCCTCCTTCCTTCACCCGAGCGACCGCCGAACCCCATCGAATCAATCCCTCCGGCAGTGAACCCAGCAAAATCCTTCTCAAATCTCCCCGGTCTAGCTCCGGCCGGTCATGCTCCTCTCCCTGCTCATCAATATGCCTCACCCCATCCTTGTCCGCGCACACAAAATCCTCGCCTTCGCACCGAAGACTCTGTTCGATCTCTAGCCACACACCGGCTTTCTTGAGCGCAGCCTGGCCGGATTCGGAATGCAGGTCCAGGGTACCGCCTTGCCAGCGAGAAAATGAGGATGCTTCACGTTCGAAGATAGTGGAAGGGATGTCGTTTTGGTGGAGGAGGCGGGCGAGGGTAAGGCCACCGGGCCCAGCACCGATGATAGCAATGCGCGGGGTGGCTGATGGGGCCATTGTGGGGTTGAAAGGGGTTTCTACTGTTATTTGGGGTAACCTTGAGATAGGAATGGGACTGTCGCACCCTCAGCGGAGGTCGTGCAGGCGTCTTTTATAGAAGAGCAACGGCCGAAATCTGGCCATTTTGATGAGCATCGTTGCCTAGAAAGGTTTCGGACTCATGAGAGGCTGGCGAATGCGAGCCGAACCCGCAAGAGGTAATTGCTGGTCTCTAACATATGGAGATTGAGTGGCACAAGCCAATAAATAGTGCGGGCTCTGAAAACACAGAAGCGTGAAGCGGAAGATGTTCGGACTGCCCGTGTTTTCCTCGGGCCCGAGACCTGTTTCGCAATCCTGAGAGTAAAAGTAGGGCAATACTTATTGAATATGTTATTCGTAGAAATCAGCTGCGATCAATCTAGAAGTACGATGATCCGCAAGGCGAGAGCGCTGGTAAAACTGGCTTACAGCGCGCCCCAGTGAGGCGACGATTTCGACAATGCCTCCACGAAAGCTCGCTCGTGCCTTATTAGACTTTTTGCGCTTTTTGTATTTTATATATTCAATATGGTTAGTAGGTCTCTTTGAAGCGTCCTCAAGTTTCTTTGAGACTTTAGTCATTTTCTGTGCTTTGGGGGCTTTGAAGCATTCTTGAAGCTGTCTAGAGTTTACTCACTTGAAAGTCTTGGAGCTGAGTTGAGCCTTGTGCATTTTCTGCGCTTTCTACGAGTACACACCACCAATTACTTTAGCTCACGTAGCAAATATCGGTGGGTGATTTCCGCATCGCCCATCAAACTGCAACTCTTGCGGTATGAGGCTACTGTAACCACGATGCTGTCCTCAATGAAAAGATTTCCCCCCTCACCTTTCCCTCAATTGCTATGCGGGATGTTTGAACTCTCCGGCCCTCGCACTGGCTGCCCACCCATTATGTGTTAGCCCTGCTTTTCAATATAGTATAGGCGAGTAGGGATCAACAATCTTCGATGACAATCGGCGAGAAGAGCAGCGCATTGGCAGCCATGATCATCGTACGACGCTCATGCAGTCATCAGAGAAAGCTTCGCTCGCAGGTACGACAGCTCGGCCTACGCATGCCTTCGTTCCTATGAACATGTTTCTCTTGACAAAGCACTAGTATCCTTGAGAATCGACGGTTGACGGCTCGAAGCTCCATTCAGTCAAGTAGTCACAGCCTGAGTTCAAATATAACGTCAGCCTTTGCATAGACAAGTGTGCCGAATTCAATTGACATGCCTCGAGAAGGGGACGAGTCTCCCTTCACATAACTTGAATTTGTTGCTTGAGCCCAGAACCATCGGTGCCGAGCTTACTGGCATCAAAGTTCTTGCCCTTGATTTCAAAGTGGTCGAAAAAGAACTTGTACCAATCACCGCAAGTGTCTGCTGCCGGGGGAGGCGGTGGTGGGGGCGCTGGCGAGATGGGAGTGCTGTTGACCTGGTCATCCGGGTCAGGAGGCCCGTTACCGTTAGCCTGTAGACCATCGCTAAACAGGCTGGTGAAGTCTGCAGCACTCGGGCTCATGCCGTTGTCGAGATCGATGTGGAGAGAGACTGGGAAGTTGGCATCGTCAAAGTCATCTTGGGCCGTGCTTGGGTTTTGCTTTCCAGGTACGCCAGGGAAGTAGCCCGTAGTGTCCCACCACCTCAAAAGAGAACGTTAGCTTGTACTGCATCGTTGTTACCCTGATTTTCGAAATCACCAGGCAGCATCAGCCAGCATTGCGAAGCTGTAAGCGTTTGTCGATGCTCGAGTACACCACCGTGGTTGAGACCCCGTGTTGCCAGGAGGTGAACAAGCTTTGGCCCGTACGCCCTGAGAACGTTGGTATCGTGATTTTCGCCACCCGGAATCGGGGCGACGTATCCATCGATAATATGTGGCTCGACGCTGCCGCTTGCAATGCGGGTGTGCATCATCTCGTGGAGGAAAAATCGACCGGTACTTCTTAGCCAGATCATGTCCTTGGCCATTCTTGTGATATCGCTGGCGAGCTCCTGCCTCACGTCGTTGATCTTCGTGTCGAGAGTGTCTAGGTAGAAGAAAGTCGGGCAGAGGGTGATGTAGTGGTAATAAGCGAGCCAGCCGTTGTAGGTCCAAGCATAACCTCCTACGGCTTTGCTCTCGATCGTCTGGTCGCAAACGCTCTGGTATTCTTGTAGCTGACCGTGATGTACGTCTTGTCAGAGGTCTGACTGGTCTTGGACTGAAAGACACGCTTCAGGTTGCCGGCAGTTCGGGTCTGCTGAGAGGCAAAATCGGGGCCCATTGTAGAAGATGCCGGAGGCTTAGCCGTGAGTGCCCTCACCATTTTCTGGGAAGTTGGATGAATAGCTGGCGAGCGTCGTTCCATCCCACACGGCAGTCCCAAGCGCGGACTTTTGAGAGTCGCTGCGTTGCGAGTTTTTGTCAAACCAAAGGTAGCCGCTCGATCCACCTATGGCGTTGAAACAGTCATTGGACGGATTCTGTCCGTAGCATTGGTCGGACTGGGTGGGTGTGCCTGACGGGTAAGGGTTGGGGCGTCGCCCAGTAGGGAAAGAAATGGACTTGGGCGATGACATTGGGTCAGACCGAAACGGTCATTGCTGTCTAAGCCGGACGACGCTGCAATGAAAGAGTTGGAGATGGTGGCAGCGACCAGAAGCGTATAAAGTAAGAAGGCCAGAAGCAGTGTTGTGCATGTTTCTTGCTCTTTCAAAGAAGAAAGAATGAGAGAATGGAAATTAAAGGTAGAAAGCAACTTGTCCTGTGATTATGAGAACTTATCTGAAGAAGATAGAATTAAAAAGAGCAACGCTAGAAAAAATATTAAAAAGATACATCAAAGATAGAATACTGTATGTCTCTGATATTCAATCTGCTTAACTTTAACATATAACACAACTCGATTTTGTAGTCAAAATAGTCAACATTACTTTATCAGTCGAATCTCGATTGCTTTGACTTAAGACTTTTATGTCATGGGTGATAAACTACAAATATGATCAAGAGATCAAAGAGATCTAGATTGAATGAATTATTCTGCATTATTCAAGAATTTGAGACTGTGATTAATCTGCACAGAAGAACAGAAATTTATGCACAGGGAATTATGAATGGACTAGAGCTTCAACCATAAAGCTCGATCTGAGCAACGCACAACGAGGAATTCTGCACCAGTCATTCGATACTGAGTTCTTCGCTTCTTGCCCAACACATCAACTACGAATCTTTCTCATTCTAAGTAGTAAGATATAATCATATAAAGAAGTCTTTAACTCATTCATTTCGATCAAGTGTTGTTGTAAAGCTGACTTCTGATCAGATTTTAAAGCTCTGTTATGCAGTTCTTGTACTGCTGTTTTGAACTGATAATTCTTTAGTCTAGATCAAAGTCTGTCGCATGAAACATGGAACTCGCACGCAATTTCTGCTCGGTTAGGATTTTGACGCGTGTGTATGGCTTCAATAGCCTTCTGAATACGACCTTCGATGATAGCGTATGTAGAAGCCATTGCGTGGAATTTTGGTGGAATTTTGAAGGGGTGGATCAAAAATATGAAGATTTAGTGGTGCATGGCTGCACGAAGCGAAGGATGAGCTTCAGAAAGCGCCTGATGATAGGCTGAGAATGATAGAGGCTGTGCGCGCATACGGCTGTCTCCACTAACCTAGAACACAACAACCATATCTGTGTCTGTGTCTGTGTCTAACTTTTTGGCCAATTCTTCTCCAAGATATAACCACCACCACTGAATAATATCGAGATCGAGATCGACTTCCTTAATGGCGGATCCGCTCTCCGTCACCGCAGGCGTGGCGGGGTTGGTCTCGCTCGGAATTCAAGTCACGCGGTCGCTCGTCGATTTCTATACTTCGTACAGAGACCAAGGCTTGGATCTCGCCCGCATGACCGAGAGGCTTGAATACCTCTTAGACATCTTCCAAAGCCTCGAAAAGACGTTATTAGATCGCCATTTTCAAGCGGACGAACGAAGCTTGATCAAGAACATTGAGACGTCAATCCAAGACTGCGATGAATTGATTCAAGAACTGCAGGAACAATGTCAGAAATTCAGTAAAACCTCAAACGGAATCAAAGCTGCTGTGAGATTGGCGGGACGTCGAGCCACATACCCTTTCCGACGGAGCACCCTGCAGAAACTCGACGAAGATATTGATGAAATACGCGCCAACCTCTCCTCTGCGCTGGACGTGTTGCAGCTCAAGTACAACAACAGAACCCAAGATGACATTGCTGAAATAAAAGTCCTTCTGGATTTGGTCAGGACCGATCAAGTCTCATCGAATCTCCGCGACTGGCTAAAAGCGCCTGATGCCAAGGTCGACCATAATGCGGCATGCGTAAAGAGACAACCCGGCACGGGAATGTGGCTCGTCAAGAGTCCCGGTTTTTCGAGATGGTTGACAGAAGGGAACTCTATTATGTGGCTGAACGGATTTGCCGGGTCTGGCAAGTCGGTCTTGTGCTCCACGGCGACACAGTTCGCTCTGCGGCATCGAGAATCGGACCCCAACGTCGGCATTGCATTCTTTTATTTCACTTTTAACGATGAGTCGAAACAAGACGAGTCCGCTATGCTACGAGCGCTGCTGCTACAGTTATCGAGCCAGCTCCATGACGGCTATGCGGATCTTACCCGGCTGTATGATTCCTACAAAGCCGGCATACCTCCATCTCTAGTGATAATTGAGTATCTCCGGCGCTTAGTTCAGAGGTTCCACCATGTGTATATCGTGTTAGACGCGCTCGACGAGAGTCCTCGGAATGGACCACGGGAGCACGTGCTTGAGATGTTAGAGGCGATGCGAAAGTGGGGCATACAAGGTCTGCATCTCTTCCTCACCAGCCGGGATGAGCCGGACATCCGAGAATCCCTCGACCTTGCTATCCACCAGCAAGTCGTTATGGAAGGCGCAGGGATAGATAAGGATATTGCCGACTTCATATCAGGTCGGCTTGATGCAGACCGACGGCTTCGCAAATGGTTGCCACACCGCGACAAGATTCAAGAAACATTAGCTGCCCGTGCCAAGGGCATGTAAGTGGACAATGATCCTGTAGTGGCAGCATTAGAGGATGTTGGCTGACAGATGTATAGGTTTCGATGGGTCGAATGCCAATTGAGATCCTTGCAGTCATGTCCTTGCAGCGAAGATCACCTCGATCGCTTACTCGGTTCGTTGCCTCAATCCCTGGACGAGACATACGAGCGGATGTTGTGTAATATCGATCATGGTTTAATTGAAGATGCTCGACGGATCCTGGCTTTGCTTTGCTTCGCTCCAAGACCATTAACGGTGCGGGAGCTTATCGATGGAATCGCCGTCGAAATCTATCATTCTCCGGGACTCAACCGTAAACGTCGATTGCAAGATTCCAACGATGTCCGCGAGATTTGTCTGGGCTTTATTGATATCGGTCTTGGTGCTGATCCCACAGATGAGACCTACTACGAAAAAGAGTTGACATCGACCGTTCGGATTGCTCACTTCTCCGTTCAGGAATACTTAGAATCCGACCGTATCCGGCATCAGAAGGCTATGAAATTCAGCTTGACTAGCGTTATAGAACATGCGGAGATCGCACAGATCTGTTTAATATATTTACTTGATCCAGCCCTTTCAAGCTCCGAGTTCAACGAGACTGTTCTTAAGGAGTATCCACTGGCCCGATTTGCAGCCACGTATTGGTATCACCATTATAAAGAAGCAGTATGTCCCGACTCTAAACTTGTCAACCTTGCCCTGAAGTTGTTCCAGCGGCAGGAAACATTCTTGACGTGGGTCAGGTTGCACGATATAGATCGGCCATGGCGCACTCAAGATCAGTCTAATCTTGTATTTGCAGCTCCAGTCTATTATGCGTCATTACTAGGACTTGACCAGGTTTTATACGAACTGATTATCACTGGGCAACTGGAAAGCATGGCACCTATATCTACGTCTAAGGCCTCTAAACTAATCAACGCTCAAGGTGGACACTATGGTAATGCATTGCAGGCGGCATCAGCTGAAGGTCATAAAGAAGTGATACAGCAGCTGCTGGAGAAGGGGGCGGAGATCAACGCTCAGGGTGGAGAGTTTGGTAATGCATTGCAGGCGGCATCAGCTGGAGGTCATAAAGAAGTGGTACAGCAGCTGCTAAAGAAGGGGGCGAAGATCAACGCTCAAGGTGGACGCTATGGTAATGCATTGCAGGCGGCATCAGCTGGAGGTCATAAGCAAGTAGTAGAGCAGCTGCTGGAGAAGGGGGCGGAGGTTAACGCTCAAGGTGGAATCTTTGGTAATGCATTGCAGGCGACATCTTTGAGAGGTGATGAGAAAGTGGTGCAGCAGCTGCTGGAGAAGGGGGCGGAGATCAACGCTCAAGGTGGACACTTTGGTAATGCACTGCAGGCGGCATCAGTTAACGGTCATAAAGAAGTGGTACAACAGCTGCTGGATAAGGGGGCGAAGATCAACGCTCAAGGTGGAATCTTTGGTAATGCATTGCAGGCGGCATCATGGAAAGGTGATGAGAAAGTGGTGCAGCAGCTGCTGGATAAGGGGGCGAAGATCAACGCTCAAGGTGGACAACTTGGTAATGCACTGCAGGCGGCATCATGGAGAGGTGATGAGAAAGTGATGCAGCTGCTGCTGGATAAGGGGGCGAAGATTAACGCTCAAGGTGGACACTTTGGTAATGCACTGCAGGCGGCATCATGGAGAGGTGATGAGCAAGTGGTGCAGCAGCTGCTGGAGAAGGGGGCGGAGATTAACGCTCAAGGTGGATTCTTTGATAATGCATTGCAGGCGGCATCATCGAGAGGTCATGAGAAAGTGATAGAGCAGCTGCTGGAGAAGGGGGCGAAGGTTAACGCTCAAGGTGAACACTTTGGTAATGCATTGCAGGTGGCATCAGCTCAAGGTCATAAAGAAGTGGTGCAGCAGCTGCTGGAGAAGGGGGCGAAGATCAACGCTCAAGGTGGAGAGTATGATAATGCATTGCAGGCGGCATCAGCTGAAGGTCATAAAGAAGTGGTGCAGCAGCTGCTGGAGAAGGGGGCGAAGATCAGCGCTCAAGGTGAAGATTATGACAGGTAAGTAAGCTGCTACGCGGCTTATGTAGATATATTCTTCTATATGAATTATAAAGGATGAAGTGGAATGATTTGTATTACTTCAATCTGTAACAATTCGCGAAGTTAGTAGCCAGTTTTCTGCGCTTGGAAGTGGCCTGCGTATTTGCTTCGTTAAGCTTTCTCCTTCTATTGTATCCGCCCGCCAGCCAGCATCGAGTGCAACCCGTAGAGAACCCAGTAAGTCATAAGAATATTGTGCCTTTTCTGCCCTCGCACCAATGCTACAGTATATGCGTTGAAGATCTTACAAGTAGGCCACGTTCAGAGCTGTGGAATATCATGAGTTACATATCTAACTCGTGCATCCAGATGCTGTTGGCAGAAAAACCACGCCATACCATGCATGAGGAAAGCCGCTAACCTTTCGTTAATTCTAATGCATGGGCTTGGAGATTGACCAAGAAACTCAAGACGTATTGACAATGACATATAGAGAAATTGAGTAGGGCCAATCTCAATACCAGATCGATGCTCTTCAAGGAAAAGGGTGATGCAAGCGTAAATGATAGTTTTCTAGAGAACTTGGAAACATCGATCTGTGCTCGAAAGCGAGGGAGGGGTCACGCGAGGGTTTTGTGCACCACATCCGTCTGCATGATTTTGTTCCTGTCAAGGTAGCGTCGCGAAGATGCTTGCGATGAAAGTGCTTCTTGGGATCGCCACGACTCGCGAAAGTCTTCAGGCGATCAGCTGCCGATAGCTCTTCGTTGCCGAGGCAGAAGATATATTTGGGCGGCTTTGCACTCGACGGGAAGGGTTTTCTGACGGATTCGGCGGTGGAGAAGCGAACGGTGAAGTCTGCTTCTTTTTGACCTTGATGTCCGTCTTGCGGCGGCGGAAGCCTTGGCTTTTCCTGCTTCTTGCAGAGCGCGATCGACGTGTTAATAGCTGCTGTTCGCCGTTGACACTTCTCTTCGATAGATGATGTGACGAAGGTGAAGAGCGCGTTGATGGCCTGAACTCTTTCCGCGAACACGTATTTCGCCGCGTGAAGATTGTCCTGAATGTCGGTTATCGGCTGTTCCTTGAATGAAGTTGTCATCTCATATTGCATATATCGATATGAAGAGTCAAAAGAAGATCACAAAGAAGATATATACGCTTCGCAACGGAAAGCTGAAATCTCATTTTGATTCTGATTCTTTGAGGCTTCACGAGCATTCAAGTTTCAAAGTCAAGATTGATCAAGGCAAGCTTATTGGAGGTATATGAAACTTCCTGACTATCATAAATATGGCACTACTGATATCAGCATCTCAAGATCTCGAGAAAGCTCTTCTAGAGATGGAGATAGGTAAGAAAGCTGTTGTGACGATGCCGAGGTACTGCAACTCTTTCACCTTGTGCAATTCGAAGTCATGCACTGAGCTTTCTGCTGCGAAGATGAGCGTGTGAAGCGGCCACAGTACTTGCTGAATTTATGAGGATGAGAAGGAGAAGAAGCAGAATAAGAAGGCCTTAGCAGAAGAAAACAGGCTGGGGGAAGAAAAAGCTCTCGAAGATCAATTGCAGGCCAAAATTCCCGGCACTCCCCAGCACGTCAAGATGCATCAAATTAATGAAGCTATCGTTAAACATGATGAGTGTGTAAAGGCTACTAGCGAAGGTCGAAATAGAAAGTGTTCAAAGAGATCTGTTAAGCTCGAGCAGATCTTCAAATGAAAGACATTAACTCGCACTAATGATAAAGAAATTGACTGATATCTATATCGAAAGCGCATACTTTTGCCACTACTCTATCCGTATTATTTGAAAGTACGCGTCATGAATCCTGAACGAGAAGTCTAATTAATAAAGAATAATGTCTCTTCTCACACAAAGGCTTCGAAGGTGTGCGAAGCATACCGTCAGAAGCATAGAATTTGAAAGTGCAGATGATCCTTCAACTTTCTCGATCTACATCTCATCGAAATGTATGAAAGTAGGAAAAAGACTCATTGAAGCAATACCTTCTAGACGGATTTGACGCCAGCGAGGCTGCAAAGCAAGGGGCAATGAAAATTATACGACGGAAGTGAAAGCATGGTCAGCCCGCTAAAGTGACTGAAATTTGCAAATTCTTTCGTCAGAAGCTTGAGCTATGTGAAAGAAACGAGAGGAATGATAAATGAAGAGGATAATTTCTGATATGAAGAGGAATGGCTATATAGCACTGAAATTATATGGTGGTGATAGTGAAAGCTTCGCGATAGCAATTGCCTCCCCCAGCAGCCCACTGAAATGTCTTCATCCGGGTTATACGGCCTTGTAAACCTTCATCAATCTGATCAATTTGACCTCGATGGGCTCGAGCCACCCAGCCAACAAACAGCCCACTGTCTGATATCATTGCAACGCCCTCCTTATCGACGGTATCACTGTGTAAACGCTGGAAGGTGACGGTCTGATGAAGTTCGGGGGGGCGGTGAGTGTTGGAAATGTCACCTTCCAACTCCTAGATAGCCTCCTCCTAACAACAACCAAAATATCAATATGCCCTCATATGACCTCGTATTCTAACAGTGAGTCGTGCGGAAATTGTTTGGGCAGTCTATGTAAGCAGTTAGTTAATTGAAGCTATTCAGAGATTCAGTAGCTGTAGTACTAACACACGAAATTGAGCGTGGTGGTCATACTGACATCCTTCCCTCTATGCTACCGCGCCGTATTGTTCTTGTAAAATTGCTCAAAACCAGAATTTTAGGATGTAAGGTAATTTATTTTACGATTGTAATTTACAGTCAGAATTTAGCTTCACCCAAAGGATCGGATCTAGAATACCTTATCCATGTCAGAGTATAGCGTCGCCCTAGTTGCCTTAAATGAGCGGAAGCGGAGACTTCCCGTGCCGTTCCCTGTCGCAAATCCCTTTTCTGACCACACTTCGACTAACGTTTCTTGTTCATGAGGCAAACAAGGGAATCTTCCTATTTTCTGACAGAATACTAGTTATGGCTGACCTGTTTTCGTCTTCACCACAAGGTGAACCAGACGTGTGTCTGTATTCCTCTTTTGAAAGAACACTTAGTCTCTTACAACACTCACCTCGACATGTTCTTTGCTCAGAAACAGCTTCTCTCTTCTACCATCTCTTGGAATCCACCTTGTTGACACAACAACCGTTTTTCGAGCCTCACATTACTCGTGATCAACTCCAGCTATCATCAAAATGCCCTCAGGTTTCCAGCTAACGCAGGTTCCGAACCTCACGGACTACGTCGCCATTGTTACTGGAGGTATGCCTTGATTTCCTCGCCATGATTTCTAGCTGCTGGCCTTTTATCTCCATAGGTTCCTGACTTCTTTAGGGAATTCTGGAATCGGATACGAGATTACTCTTCAGCTTGCCTCACATCATGCTCGAGTTTACATTGCTGCCCGCTCTCGGAAGCGCGGAGAAGAAGCTATTGCGAAGCTGAAGGCATCCTCAAAACTCAATCTCGACCTCCACTTTCTCGAGATGGATTTGCAGAGTCTGCAGAGCGTGAAACTGGCAGCCGCCGAATTCATGAAACTTGAGTCACGTTTGGACTTGTTGATCAATAACGCCGGTGTAAGGGCCATATTCTATGTAGGCAAAGCGGACTGGACTGACATGCATGATAACTCAGATTATGGGTGTACCGTTCAAGCTCACTAGCGATGGATTCGAATCCCAATGGCAGACGAACTATCTTGCTCCACATTTACTCTTCTTGTCACTACTTCCAATCATTGAATCAACCGCGGCAAATAGCTCTTCGAAAACTCGTGTTCGGGTGATAAACGTCTCTAGCGATATCATATCGATGGCACCTAAAGCTATAGAATATTCAGACGTCAATATGGTCAATGCGAAAGGGCCGCCAAGCGCAGCATGGTAAGAAGGAGATGATGAGAATGAAGTCGAAATACTTCTAATTATCTTTACAGGAAACGGTACGCGCATTCCAAGCTCGCCGTCATTATGCAGGCTCGTGCTATTCACAACCGTTATTACGATCAAGGGATCTCCGCTTTCTCTCTTCACCCTGGCATTGTGCCCACAAATCTCCAGAGCGCTGATCCAACCGTATTTGGCTCATTCATTCGTCACATGGTACACTGGCACATAATGCCGGGCTCGGTCACACCAACCGATGGCACACGAACGACGTTGTTCTGCGCAACGAGTTCAGATGCTGTTAAGAATAGCGGACAATTCTTTCTTCCTTTCGGGAAACTAGACCCGCGTGCCGCTAAGTGGATCGATGATGAGACAGCCGTGTCAAAGTTGTGGGACGAGAGTGGCAAGATGTTGAAAGAGCATGGCTACTGATGAGGACAACAGAGCGAGATAATTCGAGGGCTGAAATTGTGGCGTTCGAGATGTATCCTTGCCTCCATGGAGGCCTCTTGCTCTTTCTAGGTTGTCTCCTTGTACCTACGTAGTATAGCGATCATAACTGTTAGGGCATGAGATCTATAACGGTATAATTTTTCTAGTTTTTTTTCTTTTTCTTTTTCTTTTTCTTTTTCTTTTGGAAATAGGGACGTCAGCTAGGCTTTGGTTTGCTACTGGCTATTGATGTAATAGATCGGTTATCGGGTTTCCGCTGGCTCTGTATACGTTGTTGTTGCCAGCTTGAAAAGAAGGGACTGTGCAAAGCTACCGTGCTGTGAATTCAAAAGAGGAACGGGGCTACAGTACAACGAATATACCCACCCAACCGTTCCTTCAGGCGGAAAGAAAAGAGTCAGAGTCAAAACTGTGAGCGCTTGGATTATTCCACATCCTGTAAAGATTCTCGAGTTCGCATCCCTTTATTCCAGCTACTACGGAATAGCTCGTCACCGGATGTGCAATGCAGTGTAAGCGGAAAATGCATAAATAACATTGTCCTTTCAAAAATAGCAGAGCGTAGGGTTGAGGGGAAATGGGGAAGCTCGAGTCCTTCCAGCCCGGTGCCATGTTGTCTGTGCTTGGTTTTTGGGTGGGAGGGCATGATGGAAGGGGGGTACATGGCATGTGTGGAGCTATAGGGAGGGAGGAGAGCATTTGGGGACCCGAGTGGGTATGTCCGGAGGGACCCAAGGCCGGGGTTACCAGATCTGCAAGCTGTGTTTTGATGAGCTCAGTTTGGTTGTGGTGCGGTAGCCGGTATTCCTCTAGGGCGCTTGAATTAGGCAAACAACGGTTTTTTCCACTTGGAAAAAATCGCACATTCGGTGCTCTTTTCTTGCATTAAAAGTTGCCTTGCTCAATTGCCTACCGGTTTCGCTTCATCGAATTTCGCCAATCCCTGGTGGTGGAATCTGAAGGCGTATTTGATATTTCGTACTCCTTCGGAGACGAGGTGCATTTTGGTGAATGGCAAACCAATTCACTGCGAATAAGGTAGCGAGATCCTGAATAGGCGCAGTATCCAAGCCGAACCCATCGTGCACCATCGTCCGACGAATCTTCTTTATTTGGCTGGTTCTCTATTTGGTTTCTTTATCAAATGAGATTTTGAAAACACCCTCTTGTGCATAATTGGGACCCACATCACTGCGAATTATGGCAAGCATAGCATCACGATCCATGACCGCCGCCGTGGTGCACAATCCTGATGGACCAGAGGTCCTCAAGCTCCAACAATGGCCCATTCCAACACCACAAAAAGGCCAAGTCTTGATTCGTGTCGACGTGTTTGGACTCAACCGCTCGGAAATGTTTACAAAGCAAGGTCATTCGCCGGGTATGCAGTTTCCTCGCATCCTCGGCATTGAGGCGGCCGGTCTGGTTGAGGAGATACCGGGAGAGGAGTTTGCTCAAGGCGAGGTTGTGGCGACCGCCATGGGTGGCATGCGCCGAGATTTTGATGGGGGTTATGCCGAGTACACATGAGTGTCTGTAACGCAAGTGCTGGCTGTTAAAGCGAAAATCCCTTGGGACGTCCTTGACGCTCTCCCGGAAATGCTGCAGACAGTCTGAGGTTCGCTTTTCTGCTCACTATGCTTGAGTAGGAAGGATCGGTTGTTGGTTCGGGGGGGGCACGACCTCTATAGGACTGGCAGCTGGGGCAATTGCAAAAAAGCATGATGCCTTTGTTGCCGCAACGACGCGAAACAGTGATCGAGAGAGCTTACTACGCTCCAATGGTGCTGATGACGTATTCCTAGATAACGGATCCATTGCAGAGCATGTCAAGGGAAAGTATCCGGAGAAAGAAAGGTTCGCCAAAGTGCTTGAACTCGTGGGCGCTACGACATTGAAAGACTCACTTTGTTGTGTAGAAGAGAACGGCTTAGTCTGCATGGCAGGGACAGCTGGCGGGAAATGGGTGATTGAGAATTTCAGCCCTTTTGAGAGTATTCCAACTGGAGTGCGTCTGACTACCTACCGATTGACGACTTGGCGCAACAGATTGTGGACTGGACGCCACACATCCCAATCAAGACCTTTCAGTTCGATCAACTCTTCGAAGCACATCGATGTATGAAGAAGAGCGCAGCAGAGACGAAGATTGTTGTTCTGGTTTAGCAGCAAGGCCTTGATGTAAGCTACCAGTACGAGACCAAAGTCAAAGTTCTCATGTCTGAATTCATACAATCGTTAATCAGAAACGCGACAGCGGTCACTCAGCTTGCGATTTTGCTATCCCTAGTAACGATCAGCATTACAAATCTAAGTATAATTTTCAAGAGACATGTTACAACAGTGCCTTTATCGAAAGCTCTAAGTTAACAAATGCACAGATACGCATTCCCTATTTGTAGGCTCACACAGGCCCACTTCTACCTATCCCAAACGATTCTTGATCGCAGGCAATTGTGCACTAGAACCCATCGCATCTATAGACAGATTTCTGACAGATTTGGAATACCGAATGTCACGGAGTTGCGGTTTATACGACCTAGTTCAGGCTGCGGCGTTCTCCAATTTCTTCCCTTTGACCGACTTCCATTCCATTGCAACTGCACCGAAAACTGTCAGGCAAGAAACAACAAGTGCGACCATATAAGCATGAGTCAAAGCTCCGTTGTAAGCCTCGAGAAGCGCGCCAACTTGGCCAGGGGCAACTATCTTTTTTAGTTCTGTAGCACCAGTTTGAAGCACGACCTGAGGATTTACGTGGGGAAGCTTGACGATAAGGTTTGAGATCAATCTGTTGGCAAAGACATTCTGGCCCACAGAGACAAATAGTGTCCCTCCAAATAGCTGGAGGAACATGTTGGTAGCGACTCCAATCGGTACGTCGTGAAGGTCGAGCACAGTTTGCGCGGCTAGAACAGGCTGTTGGAACCCACTACCTGCGCCGAGGCCAAAAATTATCTGGTAGCCAATCCACATACCAGCGCCTGAATCAACCTTGAGAGTAGTGAGCAGACCAGATCCAACAGCCATGAGAACCGTAGAAACGATCATGAAAGGCGTATAGTAACCAAATTGAGTCGTGAGGCCTCCAGATATAACCACACCAATGACCTGGGCGAGAATAAGAGGCAGAGTTCTGATTCCTGAGTTGATAGCAGTGGTACCCTTGATAGCTTGGAACCAAATGGGAATGTAATAGATAAAGAGAAAAAACGCCCCGCCCAGTGAGCAGCCAAACCATGTGCCAGCTAAGATGCTACGCTGGGTGAAGATCCGTGGAGGAACGGTCGCCTCATCGCCTTTCCAGATTTGTACACCGACAAAGGTAACTATGAGTACACCGAAGAGGACAAAGAGTGCGATAATTCTACCATTAGACCAAAGATACGTAGTCCCGCCCCATTGTAATGCCAGTAGGAGGCAAACGATGGCAGGAATAAAAAGTATAGTACCAATAGGGTCAAATTGCAGCAATCGCGCCGCAAAACCCACCGACTGATTTAGGCGACGAGGCGGCGCCTTAAGGAACAACGATATGAGTACAATTGTCACACCACCGATGGGCAAATTGATGTAGAAGCACCAACGCCAGGAAACCTTGTCTGTATAACGCAATCAGATAAGTTAAGGATCAAGATAGCCAGGTAACTACCTGTTAAGGCACCTCCCATCAGGGGACCTGCCAGAGATGCAATTCCATACATGCCAATGATAGCACTGCTGTATACCGGGCGCTTCTGCAGCGGAACATTGTATGCAATTATAATGAGGGCACCAGAGAAAATACCTGCAGCTCCCAAACCGGCAATGGCGCGCCCAACGATCAATGCTGTAGAGGTAGGTGCAACGCCACAGACCAAAGATCCTATTTCAAATACTGAGATGGCGATTAAGAAGATAAGCTTGATGCTGAAGTAGGTGTAGAGTTTTCCAAAGAGTAGCTGGAACGAGCAGGTTGTGAGTAGGTAGGCGGAGCCATACCAGCCAATGTCGTTGAGAGCTTTGAATGTGTCGGTAATTTTAGGGATGGCGGTCGCGATGATGGTGTTGTCGAGTGCCACAAGAAATACGGCTAGACAAAGGCCAACAATTATGGTGAGTAATTTGAGCCCGGATGGGTATTCATGTAACGGGTCGGCAGGTTGCATGTCGAATGCCTCATCTTCTCCAAGGGTAGTAATTCCCTCCTGCTTTGCACTGCTCTCGTGAAACTCCGCGCTCGAGTCTTGCTCCGGCTTATCCATGGTGACGAAGAACGCCTTATTGAGGACTGAAGATATCGAATGAGGTTCGCGTGGCAATGGAGGCTGCAGAAGTGAATGGCGCGTCAAGAAGGTCGTTGTAAGACAACGTATAGAGATGGGGTGAGGTTATGTTCGTTATGTGATGATGTTCTGGTATGCAAGCTGGCTAAAGTGGATTTTTCGGATTGGAGAAGATTAGAAGTGTTGCCCTGTAACAATTTCGCGACATGCGAAATATTTCCCTCCTTCAACTCGGGTCCCTGCGTAACGTTCCGTTTTAACGGTATCAAAAACTGCTCTTAATCCCGACGTATTCAAGCAGGCTGCCTTCACGCTTTATACCTTAAATTGTCGTGTGATTCAATGGCAAAAGGTTCGTCTATCCCCTTCCTACAAAGATGCAGCTCAGCTCTCGCAACTAGCCAACCCTAAGCTTCAGTGAAGTGCTGAGTATCCTTTGCAGTGATAACAATCCAGATCATACAAATGCTCCAAAAAGTGTGACCATACAGAGTCTTGAACAGGCAGTGAATACAACACCCAGGCAAATATGCCCTCAGCTTTCAGTCAGGCGTTTCCTCCAGCGCCCAAGTTCACAGAGAAGAATGTCGGGAGCCTCAGAGGTAAAGTAAGGAGATCGTATCACGGCTTCTGTGAGCCTCCACGCGGGCTGATGTTTTAGGTCTTCCTTATCACTGGCGCAGCGTCTGGTGTTGGCTACGAGCTAGCTAAGCTCGTCTATGGTCGAGGCGGAACGGTCTATATCGCCGCCCGCTCGTCGAAAAAGATGAACCACGCGGCAAGATCCATCGAAGCCGACCTTCCCAGAACCAGAGGCCGGCTAGTCACTCTCTTAATTGACTTGGCGGATCTTGGGAGCATAAGGACAGCGGCCGACGAGTTCCTCGCCCGGGAAGATCGCTTGGATGTCCTAGTGCACAATGCTGGGGTGATGACACCGCCAGTTGGCAGTAAGAGCAATACGGTACGTTATTCAACCACTACTCCACCATGTCTAGGAATCCATATTGCATATATCCTAAAGAAGCCCGCAACGTAGGGACATGATCTTGAGATGGCTACTAACTGCCTTGGGCCCTTTCTTCTAAACCGTTGTCTGGAATCGATTTTGATAAAAACAGCGAACGCACGGTCTTCGAATCGGTACAGCGTCCGAATTGTCTGGCTTTCATCAATGATAACAACTTCAGTGCCTCCGGGTGGTATCAAATTCGGTAGAACTGGTAATCCCAAAGTATTAAAGAAATCGATGGAAAACTATATGCAGAGCAAGGTTGGAAATGTGTTTCTGGCCGCGGAAGCCGCAAAGCGGCTTGGTGGTGACGGTATAATCAGCGTGGTAAGATTTGCTTGTTGCTGGTTTTTCGCCCTGCTTGGCGTATGAGTAGGTCTAATTCCGAGCAGAGCGTGAATCCCGGCCTCATGAAAACTGGGCTTCAGAGACATGGTCCAAAAGTACAAGGTATCATCATGGTACAGCCATAGCCTAATGTCCCTCTCGAGCCCAGATGTCTTCTGACTACCAATGTCCGCAGAGCATCCTCTTTAAACCCCCACTGTATGGCGCTTACAGCGAGCTCTTTGCGGCACTATCTCCAGCCGTCAAAGCAGAACACAACGGTGCCTTCATTATACCGTGGGGCCGGTTCGGCAATATACCAGCCCACATCGAGAAAGGGCTAAGAACGAGAGCCGAGGGAGGAGCCGGGACCGCGAATAAATTCTGGAATTGGTGTGAGCGCCAGACGAGGCCATTTATGTAGGCTCACATCGGCATTGGATGGAGCATGTGGATTCAGGTGCTGGCTTGGGATGGAGTTGGTACCATATCGGTTATGGAGGTGGCCGAGAGGTGCGAGTATGATAGAGATAGCACTCGTCGACACAGCCAGGCACTGGGTGAGTTCAACGCAGAGATCCGTATGGTGTTCTTAGGTATTTAGGTTTTACCGTGTCTCTATTGACGAAATGATTCGTACCTATGCTTGGTATGTTCGGGTTCATGTTGTTCTGGCAGATCTTGATGACCAGAAGGGTTCAGGCTCAGCTAAGGTACTCGTAATAACGGTCCAGGCCTATCCGTACCCGCACTAAGCTCATTCTTCGCTTACATGAGCTTAGTGCGGGGTACGGATAGTGGTAACCCTAACCCTAAACCAAAATACCGCGGTACGGACCGTTACTAAGTAGGTGTGGATCTAAACAAACGACATCCTACTTCCATCAAGCATGCAAGCTGTATCTACTAGATGACCAGAGTGTTTGTGAAGCCATATTGGAATACGCTATTGTCAAATCTAATATCTAGGTCTTCAATGTGCCTTCGATATTGCACAGACTCATCCTCTGGTACACCAATAGTCATCAAATCTAGACAACCCCGATCTCTTTCAAGGAAAAAGCGCCGCTATGGTGTACACCCCATTTTCGAAGCCAACAGCTGATAGTGGCAGGAAACTTTCGAGCCTGGCATTCCGTATACGCGCCATGACTACAACGGTTCTACAGTTCTTCCGTCATCGGATAAAAAGGCTTGAAAATGTCCCTAGTATACTCTATTCTTGGCTAAACAGCCTCATCTTTACCTTCGTGTTCGACTTGAACAAAGTGTTCATGATGCAGTTCACCGTATCGGGCTGTACATCTTCGAGGATCAAAGTACTGCGATGACTTGATGCAGATTTATTCGGTTCAAGAGGGATCGTATTGTCCACTGCGTTTCTATCCGTGGGAAAAAGATGTTCCACATTCCAGGGATTGTCTAGGTTCGGCATGCTATTGTCCCATGGAATCGACGGTTCTGTTTGATGAAGCCAAGTATTTGGTGTGCCCGAGAATCCTTGGATTTCTTCTGGAAGAATAGGGAAACTGACACTGAGATCTTTTCCTGGCGGCGTATAATAGCTCGCGGTAGTATTAGTCGACGGCGATTGCGAGTCGAACCCAAAGGAGAGATCCATGTCCTGCAGGTCTTCCAAGCCTTGATCTGACACACTTCCAGTTAAATCCGAGTCATCCATATCAACCTCGGCCACCTCGGACACAGTCATAGCATCATTCTTTGACGAGCCAGGCGTGGGCGGACTGGACGGCCCTAGTGCCTGTCGTCGCTTTCGGTCCACGATGACATACCTGGTTTCAGTCATAAGTCATTAATCACACCAACAGGAAAACGAACTTCCACTAACCGGTTCTTGATGTCTGTCGCAGATCTTCCAGGGAATTCCTTCTCGCCAATAGACTTCCAGACCCGTCCATATACACCAACGGCTTCAAGCAGGCGATCGTCATCTTCGGGCAACCATTCACTATGATCGAGACTCGGATCTAGGGAATGAAGCCATCGTTTTGCACATTCTATAAGTGGACGTCAGGTCCGTCTCGTCGCTGTATCTTAGTTCGTGTTAGGGCACCTACGATCGGCATGGCGAGTTTCGACGCTCTGGGCAACATTTGTCCAACTAATGCAAGTTAGTATATATGCTTAGCTAGTGAGTCTCCCTTAACCTTCTCTGTGTAGCTTACCGGTATCCGCTTTTCTCCACAGCAGTGCGGAGTCGTTGATCCTCTGCATTGCTCCAAGCTCCTTTCTTTATATGTCCACATACTTTACTCCATCTCTTGCGGCAATCCTTGTTTGTTCTTCCAGGCAACTTGGCTGCTATCCGATTCCAGTCATTGAGGTTTCCCTGGGATACTGAATTGGCATATTCATCAGCTCTTCTGACAATGGATCGTAGAGTTTGCAATCATACACTGAAAGTCCGCCTCACGCCGAAGTATCTGGTCTTCTTCCTCTGCCCACCACCTCCGAATTCGCGCTGTGGAGCTCATTTCTATCTCGGTCACTGCAGGGAGAGCCTTGAAGAAAGAGACAAGAGAAATGGGTCAGCCTAACCTATACCGTTTCTGGACCCTGGGAGCTTAGGTGCCATCCTATTCTTGGGCTGCGGACCCTGCAGCAAGTGCCAAGGTGGAACATGTAACGTATTGAAAGTTACCTATAATCAGGCCAGCCTTGAGGAGGATTTAGTCTCGGCGTCAGCCTTTCCTTTTCGAGATGATGACCTTGTTGCTCCACGTTTCCTGGAACACCGACAGAGGAATCGATGTGGCGTCCTATCAGCAATGCATTGTATAGAAATCGAGCGTGTCAGACGTATTAAACAGTAATAGAATCTACCTTACTTGGTCCTTCAGGGAGTTAATACATAGCGTGCGAAAACAATACGATAGTGGAGAAAGTAGCGCACGCTATGTATTAACCCCCTGGAGCACCAAGTAATTGCTTTATGAAACGTGGGGTGTAATTTATTATCATCTTTCCACAATCACGGATTACTGTTATCCTTGTTTCCAAAACGCCTGAATTTTGCCTTGAATGCAGACGACCCCATTGAGATCGACAAGCGAAGAAAACAGACTTTCTTATCCGAAGATCCTTGCGATTCTGCAGGTCAATGAACTGGAGCGGTGAGATCTGTGGGACTGACTGTGTACAGTAACATCATGTATCGTTGACCCTTCGAATCCGCCATCAGCGATGAGCAGCCTCGAGCCATTAATTTGTCAGTGATGAACAGCTTGACTGAACGCCTTGTTGAATACTGGAATAGACCGAGCTCCTGCGAACCGCCCAACTCAGCTGCCTACATTGTTGCTGCGAGCGCCAGCCTTGATTACAATGGCATTACTGGCCACTACCTGGAACAGGCAGATTGGCTCTGAAACCAGCCTGTGGGTGAATCCCGAGCGTTCTATGCAGCACTACCATTACATTGTGAATAGCCTGGTACGAAAAGGCCATCTGAGGCTGAGAAACAACGATACGCTGAAAAAATACATACTGTATATCTTGGATCCAGACGATGATGCCGATCATGTTCTCCACCATGGCAGATCAAGCGCGTGCAACGATGCCGGGAGGTCCTCAAGGCTGTATCGGCCGCCCCCGAGAGATCAGATAATACTTCGTTGCTTCCGACACCCATTACTGTCCTGCAAGGCACCAGGTGATTCCTGAATCGTCCAGCAATCTCGCCTCTGGATTTCTAGCGCCGACGTCGTCCTGGACTCAATCTGTCGAAGAAGGTCCTAAGCCCTGTATTCTATTCTTCTTTGTGAGTATGGGTCTGACATTGTGCATATCTTGGGAACAAGAGATACTGTGCCGTGTGGTACTGTGCAACGTCCATTATCTAGTTTACCTAACCTAAAAACCCTTTTCCCCGAGCCCTTGTAGGAATTTCAGTTCAGCCATTCTCCTATAACGAGCCTTTGGTGCGGCTAGCTACATTAGTGCTACATAAAAAGACCCTCTCAATCGATCAACGCAGGTTTCTGATGGCCCGCAACGAGTTTTCGATGAATCCAGAGATTAAAGACCCCAGAGAGCCGCCGAATGTTGCGGTTGTCGGTGTTTTCTTTCTTATAGAACGGACCAAGTGAACCGCACTGATTCACTCCGAATATTAGTTCCTAGCATGTTTATCTCAATATCAGATCTCAAGGTATTGACCTTTGCTACGCTGGACCCTGGTCGTGGATTAGAGTCGATTCTCCGAGCTTTCGCTCCTTCCTGGTGTTAGAATTCTCACTCGGGTCCGAAGTGATTCTTTGCATAGCAAGAGCCGTCTAAGCAACCGAATGTCGGGTCCAGAAGGGATGAGCTGACAGCACAGCCGGGTCCAGCGTGTTTGGGCGCAAAAGAAGTGACAATGCTGTGCCAGTAAAATCATTGTCCAGTTATTCGATGCACTGCATTTGCTTCTATACATTTTACCCAGAAAATGACTCTAGCCGGCGTTTCCTACAACTTCTTTGACGATCTACAACCAAAAGCCATCTTTGTTCCTCTCCTCTCTCTTCTTATCCTTTCCATTTGGTTTCTTCATTCCTACATCCGTCTCCATCACATCCCAGGCCCTTTCTTCGCCTCACTCACAAATCTTTCTCGGGTCTCTTGGATTCTCTCCAATCGAGCGCACGACATTCATGTGAATTTGCATAAAAAATATGGAAGACTGGTCCGCTTTGGCCCGAACATGGTTTCAGTGGGAGATCCCGCAGAAATTCCCAATATTTACAGCTTTACCGGGAAATTCGCCAAGGTGAACACCCTGTTGCTCTTATTATTTCGACTCCCTCATGACACGATGGACATCCTGACCAGAATTACCAGTCTGATTTCTACCACGTGCTCCTTTTCTACGCAAAGGGGAAACCCGTACCGACTATTTTTGCGACACAGGATGAACACCTGCATCGGATGCTGAAGAAACCGATTGCAGGTATATATTCGATGAGTAACATTGTGTCTTTTGAATGTTACGTAGATTCCACCATGCGCGTATTCTCCGATCAACTCGATAAGTTGTTCGTACAGACAGGAGATGTCTGTGACTTGAGTAAATGGTTGCAGATGTTTGCATTTGACGTGATGGGAGAAATTACATTTTCTCAGCGCTTAGGGTTCTTGGAAAAGGCCGAGGATGTTGATGGGGTGATGGAGTCGATTTGGCGTTACTTCTGGAAGGCTTCACCTGTTGAGTTGCCCTTTTCGGATTTGGAAAATTGGAAAAAGCGTTGACACTGATAATGAGGTAGATCTCTCAAATCCCCTGGGTCGACTGGCTCTGGACCAAAAACCCCGTCCTCCAACGCCTACGGTCTGTCAGAATGAATCCGATTGTAGGATTCGGCCTTGCCCGGATCCAAGAACGGCAGCTTGACTCGGGTAACGGGAGGGACGATAAACCCTCAGCCAACCGCCGCGACTTCCTCTCGCGCTTCCTCGAAGCTCGGGCCAAAGACTCGTCTATCCCACCTTGGTAATCGCCCTAAAACACCACGTGACAAAACTGAATTCAATTCATCTAACAATCTCCGTAGGGCCATCACAGCCTGGATCACCTCCAACATAACCGCCGGCAGCGACACAACCGCCATTCTCCTCCGCACAGCCATTCACTCCCTCCTCTCGCAACCCAGCACCCTTGATCGCCTCCTCGCCGAACTCTCAACCCTCCCCCCTACGAACGAGCCCGTCTCCTGGAAAGCCGCGCACGATTTACCCTATCTAGACGCCTGCATCAAAGAAGCTGGCCGCTTACACCCTCCTTTCGGCTTACCATTTGAACGTCTAGTGCCGGCCGAGGGAGCTACGATCTGTGGGCAGAACTTCCGGGCTGGGACGGTGGTGGGAATGAGTGCGTGGGTGGTGCATCGAGACCGGGAGGTATTTGGGGAGGATTCGGAGGCGTGGAGGCCAGAGAGATGGCTGTGTGGCGAGGAGAAAAGGCGGAAGATGGAGGCGTCTCTGCTAACGGTGAGTACAACCATGCCAACTTCCGAAATTCCGATGATGCGAGGAAGTTGAATTTTTTCCTCCTCTTTCTAGTTTGGCGCGGGCCATCGCTCCTGCCTCGGCAAGAATATCTCGTATCTGGAGGTGTACAAGCTGATTCCGACATTATTGCGAATGTACGATGTACGTATCCCATCTGGCGCAAAGCCACGGATTGGAATCATGAATTGACTCATCCTTCAATGCCCCACAGATAACGTTCGCGGATCCAGACTGCAACAAGTGGCGCGTGGAAAACCGATGGTTTGTCAATCAGACCGGGCTTAACGTTCGATTGAAGAGACGGGGGAGATAAGGAGGGTATCCGTACTCTTGAAAGTTAGCGACCCCAAACAAAGTCTGCGAGGGAAATCGCCCATGAGTAAGAGTAAAGTAGAGCCCGCACACAAAATGCATGCAAGAGAACCTTTGCTCGGACTGGTGTAGCTAAATCGAAACATCGAGCATATTTCCACCGTGTATCAACAGAATGCAGCCCGTATTTTAAAAAACAAACCCCCTAAACCATTCATACGTCCTACAGTATGCTACATTCTATTGCATTTTCGTTTGCGTGAATCCCGAGAAATACGTGTAGGTAGCCTCCCTCCCATGCATACATATGTAGGCTTCATTCACCCCACATACATATTTCCCTTCAACATGTTTGTGCATCACACAAGTGCCCTTGCACGAAATTAGTCGTGAAGCTATTTTTCCCCCTCACAAATGAGGGTATTTTACAGAAAAAAGGGGTTCACACGCATCGTGAAATACCTTCTTACGAGACGAGAATTAAATCCCCATCGTTTCGCGCGTCCTAAACTATCCACTCTTGCTCGAAACCTTGAAACCCCCATACATTCCAATTCTCCCGCCACCCCCCAACAACCCTATTTCCCATACGACGTCCTCATCCTCTCAACCATATGCTCCTCCACCGTCACCGCCTCCCCCCCGCCTTCCGCCCCCAACCGCCCCAACCGACAATCCAAATTGCCATCGAAGAAAAAAACCACCGAATACCGATCCCCCCCGCGGTTCACCACCCGATGCACGCTGCTGCGATACTCCCCGCCCGTCCACATCTGCAGCATATCCCCCACGTTCACCACGTACGCCGCCGGGTCCGGCGCGACGCCGGCCCAGTCCCCGGAACCCGGGTCCTGCACCTCGAGCCCGGCGTGCTCGTCCTGCAGCAGCAGCGTGATGGCGCCGAAGTCCGTGTGCGCGCTGGCGCCGAGCTGGCGTTTTGCGGTCGGTTGCGCGGGGGGGTAGTGCAGCAGGCGGAGCGGGGCGGCGGGGGTGGGGGCGATGAAGGCGTCGAAGATGTGGGGGCCGTGGGGGAGGGTGGCGGCGATTAGATCCAGGATGCGCAGGGCGAGGGCGTGCATGGCGGCATAGTAGGTTTCGGCGGGGTGCTGGAAGGTGGAGGGCGGGAGGAGAGAGGCGGGGGGGTAGACGTTGGGGCCCATGAAGAAGCGGCGGGCGAGGACGAGGGGGGAGGTTGGGGGGAGGGAGGCGCCGATGTAGAAACCCTGTGGGGGGTTAGATGGGGAGGTAGATGGGGTGGCAGGGGGAAAGGACTTCTTTGAGGTCGGGCATTACGTCTTCTTCGTAGGATTGCGAGGCGAGGACGTCGTAGCCACGGTGGCCGATGGTGGTTTTGGCGTCGAGTTTCTTTTTCTCTTCGAATGGCAGGGCGAAGAAGGCGGCAGCGGCTTGGAAGATGGAGTCTTGGAGGGAGCGCGGGATGCCGTGGCCGGTGATTTGGAAGAAGCCGGTGGAGATGCAGGCGGCGCGGATGTCTTTGATGATGCTTTCTGCAGCGGGGGAGGTGGGGTCGGCGAGGTAAGGAGCGATGTTGACGGTTGGGACGTAGAAAGGGGTTGGGGGCTTGTTGGCGGTGGGCATGATTGCGGATGGAGTTTGAGCTATCCAAAACGACTTCGTTTGGAATTCAAGTGACGCGGAAGGGTTTTGGTGAGGAAAGAGTGAAGACTGGTGTCAAGAAGGCAAGGAACCATAAGGAGACTCGATCAATTAAGCCCATAGGCCGACATCAAGAATACACGTGGTAAGCGTGGACGGAGATCCCTCATAATAAAGGTTGGGCCCCGAGAAGAAACCTGAGTACAAACGGATCTGGCCAACCACCACCATTGCGAGACTATCATCGAGTCTCCAGGACCACGCTATTCCCATATTAGTACTAATGCCCTGTCAAAATGTAGTGCAAGATTTCCTATAGTCAACTGGGAACAGCTGCCAGACCTTTGACCACTTATACAGGAAGAGAATGGGTCTGATGCACACGTTGAAATGCGTTGGAGTTAACAAGGCATGGATATGAAATCGGAATGTACGAGAAAGGAAGAAATAGGGGAAGAGAAACTTGAAAGTGGTTGTTTCTTTTTCTGCTAGTCCAACCATAGCACAGTCGCATCGACTTGCACCAGCACACTTTGAAACCATTGCGAATTAGGCTCGACTTTGTAGGGCTTTCTCCAGATCCATCTATATCGAAACGACCGAGATCCTGTGAGGTGTCATAACGCTCAAGTGTAGCAGCATCGACTCTATTGTGATGCTTGCTACCAGAATAAAATATTAAGAGTCAGAGACCAGTGAAAGCCATATGTAGCTCTACCCCCTCGCCTCAACCCCCCATAAAACGAACATACATACTCCAAACATACCCCTAAATGAACCCCTTAAGCCACTCATACCCCCTCCCAACCGCCTCCTCCGTGTCAACCCCTGGATCCGGGAACGTATCAAATAAATGCTTCGCCCCCTCAATAATCTCAATGCCCGCCCTCACGCCCCTCTCCCGCAGCGCATCATGCACCCTCATACTCTGCTGCCACGGAATCAGATCATCCGGCCTGCCGTGTATCAAAAACGTCGGGGTTCGGTAGGCGCCGCGCAGGATTTGCGCGTAGGGGCTTATGGAGACGATTTGCTCACGGGACGGATAAGGGAGGATGGGGATTTGAGGGGTGGGGTGTTTGGAGTGTGGGAGGCCGGTGAGGAGGAAGGGGAGGGTTTGGGCGCGCCAATTCATATGCAGGACGAAGCGCCAGCGGGGGTCGGAGAGGGACATTAGCATGCCGGGGACGTTTTTGTTGGTGGGGGGGTAGTAGCTTGCGATCTGTGGGGGTTAGGTATTGTTTGGTGCTAGGATTGTACTGGGGACGAGAGGGAAGAAAGGGGTGGTGAAGGGTTAGTGGAGTGGAAGAGAACGGGAGAGTTACCGGTTCATTTTGGATGCCCTCTGAGAGATTATAAGCTTCGTTGGGCGAGGAGACCGAGGCGGTAGGGTAAATGGGGGATTTCCACCCTATGGCGGAATGTGTAAGCTTCGGCCACAAACTAGGGAAATTAAGTTGAACGTGAACTTACAGTCGTCCTCGTAATCCGTTGGGCAGTAGAAGGCTAGAATAGCTTCTGGAGGCGAAAGACCTCGTTGCGGCGCGGTGAAGCCAAGGGTCATAGCCAAATGTCCACCCGTCGACCACCCAACCGCTACAACCTTTTCGCAATCGACCTGCAGCCAGGGTGCCAATTTCTGAGCTACAGACGGTAGCTCATGGCGCACCCAGCGTAGGGCCTCGCAAACATCTGTCATGGGTCCATCGAGGATGTTGAGCTCGGGACAGAAACGGTAGTCGACGCTGACAGGGAGAAAACCATTGGCGATGAGAATTTTGATCTGTTTAAGATTTACTTCCTTTCGGGTAAACATGACGTGACCGCCGCCGTGGATGAGTAGTGCTTGCAAGGGTAAGCTTAGTCGCTGTGCTTGGAGGTTGGGTTATTGGGGGGTACTGTACCAACTGGCCGTTTTTCGGCTTGCGAGCTCTCCGAGGGGAGGTAGATATCAGCGCTTAACGAAGTCCTTCCAACCTGCCTATATACCAACGTTTCAACCTTTGGCTTACGTAGCCCCTTCTTTGGCTTGAACAAATCGCTCTCAGGCTCGGCTGGGAACCCAGCAATGATGCGAAGAGTTCGGGCTTCGTCGGAGCTGCCATCGGTCCATGTGACGTGCTTGAAGCCGGCCTCTCGCATACTACTATCCCAAAACCATTCGTCGGCCAAGACATGTTTCCGCGCGTCTTCGTAGAGCCACCAGCCTTCCAGAAGACCGAAAACGAGGTCGAACCAGAAGATATTTCTTGTAAATTCTACGAGTGCAACGAAGCCGTCAGGACGAAGCATCCGACGTATATTCGTAGTAGACTTGACCAGATCTCGCGTGGCATGAATACAGTTCGTAGATATGATGGTATGAAACTTGTTAAGAAAGCGCTCTGGAGGCGCCTTCTCAATGTCAAGAGTGAGGAAATCCAAAAAATCTCGACCGGCGAATTTTTTTTTTGCAGCAGTGACCAGAGATCCTGAAATGTCAGTGAATGTGTATGTGAAAGAAACGTTTTCACGGGCGAGGGCATCAACTATGTATTTTGTGGTACCCCCAGTGCCGCCACCAAGTTCCAGGATATGAAATGTACCGCCTTCAATACTTTTAGCATATGCTTTCGAAAGAAAGCTGTGTAGAAGCTTGTTAATAGCTTCATACATGGGTCCGTTGGAGTAAACGTCTTCCAGAAGTTGTTTGTTCTCCTTGCTGCGAAACAAAAGCTGGAGAGGATCGGCGGCACCCGTTAAACATTTAGCTAGTTTAGAACCAGTGATGTGTAAGAGCTTGTGCTCAGAGGCATGATGAGGAGAGGCTTGAAGTATTTGCTGATACATGGTGGTAGATGGTGTACAATCAATTTGTGTATCAGACCGGACCAAGTGAGTAGCATCAGACGTTACCAGCGACGCATCTGTCAATATATTCTGTAATTGATTCACGAGTAAGGTATGCTTAGGAAGGAATTGAACCTGAGGCAGCCTCTGGCCAGGTCGTAGCGATGCAAGGGCGCACCCAAGAGTTGCGAATGCCTCGACGGTATAGGCAAGAACTAGCCGGGATTGTGCAGGATACACCTGTTTCCAGAAGCCTTCAAACCCCGTCTGCTTCGTAAAGACATCATAGTCATACCTGATGGTCTCAAAAGCTTGTTGTGCATGGCCTAGGGCAGCAGGATGGTCAGTTGGTGACACTGAAAGAGATGATTTTGGAAGCACAGGCATTGGAGAGACTGCCGGGAGTTGTGGCAAAACCTTGACATTTGCAGGAGGCACCGCCAACATTTGCTGTGGGGTTATCATATCCAACAAATTGCCAAAAGTCGATTCGCCGTCCAGTAAACTCATGTCAACCACGACACCAAAGATTTTCTGGATATCGTTGGCAAGCTCAATGCTCAGTAGAGAGTCCAAGCCTTCATTGGCAAGATTAGTACCTCGGCTCATGGTGGTTTCGGTCTCTAGATGAGTTGTAATAAGTTTGGCTAGCTCAGAAAAGACATTATCGTTCATTGCCGGCAGGTTCTCGACAGATGTAGCAGCAGTGATGGCGGGAGTTGAGCTGAAAGAGTCGGCGCTACTATCAGATCTTGAAAATGATATCGCGGGCACATCGCGACTACCGCATCCTCTAGCAAGGAGATAGGCGCGCAAAGATTTGATGTCCAGCAAAGTCTGAAAATCCGTGGCGGAGATGTCGAATTCGAAGAACTTGCAAATCTCGCTCATCACTTCAGTAATCATCAACGAGTCAATACCTAGCTCCTCTAAGGTCGAGTCGTCATTGAAAGCATCTACTGGGACATCCGTGACTCTATGAAGGAGTTTACGAATATCTGCGTCAAGATCTGTTGCTGCAATTTCTTTGTGGCTAGGCCTGGCACTGTCACCGATGAAGGAGGTAGCCGCAAGGAGTACAGGATTCTTGTCAGGGATGACCTGGACAGGCATGATCGGCGTATTACTGGTGGCTCTAGAGGTCTCTAATTGATGGGACGTGTTGGCACGAGATAACACTTTGGTTAATGAGCTGACAAGCACCTTCATGAAACGTGCGCCGAGAACGATCAGGACTAGGCTCTTGGTTTTCGTGTCAAAAACAAAAATGTCATTGACAACTTCTCTTTCTCCTGACGGGGTGAAATTGGAGTAGACGATCCATGACCCGGAAGATTCGAATTTGGGCCCGGCTTGTATGTGGTGAACTTTGGTGCAGACGTACACCTCGTTATCGCCACACTCGCTGAGCGTATTCACGTGCAGCCCTGCTACTTGAATGAAGTTGTCAATTGCCAGCGGCTTCGTGACGGTATGTCTCAAGGCACTTTGATCGTGGTCAGGGAGGATGACGTTGCCTGCAACCTCTCGATTTCTTGCATAAACGCTTTTTACGCCTTTATAATAATCTGCGTACTGAACGACCTTGGCAAAAGACTTGTAGACCATGGCGCCTTGTATTATCTCTGATTCAGGATCAAATTTTAGGTCATCGAACCGTTTGTAGCCGATCAACACTTCGTAACGGGCAAAGTCCATGACCATTTTAGGGCTTTCTTGATGAAGAGTGATTCGCCCCGTAGCATGCGAAGAAGGACTGCCTTTGCCTCCATTTCCATGCAGCTGACTGGTCAACTCGAAGGTCCAGGCAGGTAATTCCTTGTCGATTCTTGTCATTTTGATGGTCACGGCGCGGTCCACATTCATACCGAGAGGAGCTTTGATTTCCAATTCTTCGACGCAGGGAAGATAATCGGATTGCCCAGCCTCCGATTTCAAGACCATGGCAGCCTGAGACACTAGCTCTACATACAATGGTGCAGGACATAGGGGTTCAGCAAGTACCGCATGCCCCAGCACGTAAAGCCTGTATTCTTTACTACGCGGATCGACGCAGAACTCAGCCTCACGCTGTCCCTGGTCTCGAAACCTCACAAATGAAAGCAGCATATGATCCGTCTCCGATTTGGTTGATTCCACTGGAAGAGGGGTCTGGGCTGTGTCTACCCACGGAAGCCAATGTCGCGACTTCTCGAATTGATACGGTGGCAGGTTGATTGCGGGATACTCATGCTTTTGACAGCGATGGAAAAGCCAGAATTGGAATTTGTGACCGCAGGACCAGAGGTTGGTAGTAGCGTCAGCCAAAGATCCTACCGCACTGGCAGTATTCAATTGGATGGACTGAAACAAATGCGAGGATACAATCGAGGTATCCAGACTACGACGGACCATTCCAGTGACCGAAGATCCCGATCCTGCTTCTAGCCACGTACATGGCCCAAGTCGATTTGCGAGTCTTCCAATTGCTTGTCCAAAGTATACTGGCATCCGAGTGTGATCTGCTATCATTTGGGGCCCAATTTGCGCGCAGCTTTGATCATTGGTGCATGTCTCCAGGGGAATCACCGGCTCATTGTAGACGAGTTCTTCTGTAAGCTTTGCTAATGCAGGTAGCAGCGGCTCAGTAAATGCAGAATGGAAACCATGGGTAACATTGAGTCTCTTGAACTTGATAGAACCTTGAGATAGCTCGTCCTCGAGAGCCTCGATGGAAGAATTGGTCCCAACAAGTACATGGCTGGTCGGTCCGTTGTAGCAGGCGATTTCAACTTTGTAATCGGAGCTAGATGTGTTGACTGATGAAATCAGGTTCAAAACCGTGTTCATATCTGCTTCAATTGAGATCATAGAACCACGCTCTGAACTCCAATGCGTCTGCATAAGGGAGGCCCTGCCGGAGACCAATTTCAAGCCGTCTTCCAAAGATAGAGTGCCAGAAATACAGAGTGCTGTTAATTGACCGAAGCTATGACCAACAAGAGCACTGATCTGCAAGCCAGAATCGACCCATGATTTTGAGCAGGAGTATTGAACCGAAAAAAGTGCACAGTGAAGCTTGACTATGTCCTTCACAGGTTCGGTTTGAAAGACTTCAGGATACAATCCACTTAAGCCAATAGATCGAAGTACGGAGTCACAGTGATCAAGGTGGGAGCGCAGAAGAATCGAAGTGTCGTAAAGGTTCTTGTTGAGGCCAATAGCATTACTGACTTGACCACCAAAAACGAGTACCACGGGTTTTGCTTTAGTATTGACTTGTGGCTGCAGAGTCCCTGATGTCACTGCAGCAAGCTGATTGCTTAGATCGATTGGTTGAGAAACAGTGGTTGCAAAAACATGGGAGAGCGAGCGGTTTTGTTTATCGGCCAGATTGAATGCTAACGTAGATAGCAGATTTTTCTGAGCTGATGAGGACTGGATAAGTGTCTGGAGTGTTTTACAGTACGCGACTAAACTTGCAGTAGAGTTTGCGGAGATGAAGATAGGATATTTGGACAGCGACAGGATTTGGCTGCCTGTGTCACAGCTACGCGAAGCTGCGCCTGGTGGTTGACACACAATCATGGCAGCATTGCTTCCCGCCGCCCCGTAGTTATTGATGCATGCCACTTGACGATCTGTATCCCACTGCTGAGTGTACAATGGAATCGCCATTCGATCTGGCTCTAATGCAGGGATCTTAGGATTCAAGGAAGAAAAGCTAGCCTGTACCGGAATCGTCTTATTCTGCATCATAAGCAAAGTCTTGATAAGTGCGGCGACTCCGGAAGCTCCCTCGAGGTGCCCGATGTTGCCCTTCACCGAAGCAACATGCAGTGATTTGGTACGATTGACGGAACCAAAGACCTGACGGATACTCTCGAATTCAATAGGGTCGCCAACGGGTGTTCCAGTACCGTGGGCCTCAACGAAGGATACGTTCAGAGGATCAATGCAAGAGAGAAAGCAAACTTTTTGATACAATTCAACTTGGGATGGTGAGTGTGGTACAGTGATAGGGGTAGAATTGCTATTTTGATTGACTGCCGATCCAGTGATAACGCCTAGAACAGTGTCTCCATCTGTAAGAGCAGCGGACAACTTCTTCAAGACGACTAATCCCACACCTTCGCCTCGGCAATAACCATCAGCATTGGCGTCAAATGGCTTGGTTGCGCCGGTTGGGCTTAGAAAGGAAGCGGCTGCAAGATTCTGATAGAAATTGGGGCTTGTGTAAAGACTTACGCCGCCGGCTACAGCCTGGGAGCATTCTCCAGACTCAATAGCCTTGCATGCGGAGTGGACTGCAACAGCGGAAGAGGAGCAAGCAGTATCGTATGTTACTGAGGGTCCCTTCCATCCAAAGTAGTGACTTATCTTGCCGCTGAGAAACGCTCGCAGAGTGCCCAGGGATGAAAAAGCATTTGGAGGATGTGAAGCAACATTATCATTGTAATCGTTTGCGCAAACTCCTAAATAGCACCCAATATCGTTCGGAGTAGAAGCTGACAGATTGCCAAAGTAGCCAGACGACTCCATAGCTTCATAAGCGACCTGTAGCAGAAGACGCTGCTGTGGATCCATCGTAGCTGCCTCACGAGAGGACTTCTTGAAGAACCGATGATCGAACACATCAATATCGCGCACAAAATTACCCCAAAAGCGAAGTTTGCCATCTTGCGACCGACGAAGACCCTCTGTAGGGAATCTTTCGGCTGGCATCTGCTGAAGCATCGAAGTCCCGGAAGTCAATAGTTGCCAGAACTCGTCGAGGTTGTCGGCACCCGGGAACTTACATGCCATGCCTATAACCGCAATGGCATGGTCGGGATATCGGCAGTCCTCGTGGGCGGACAGCGGCGAGCTCGATGTTCCAAAAGACTTCGAGAATTCGGAGTCAACCAGCCTGCTAGGGAAGAGTTTTGACGATTTGAACTTGCTGACTTTGAGTCCCGACTCCCGTACGATCGAAGAAGGAATAGAATCCACTAATCCAAAAGACATGACCAGTGGGCCTTTCATTTGAATAAGTGGTGAAACCGCCGCCGAAATTGTGAGATGCCAATTTGCGAGGTCAATCATTATGTCACGAAGAGCATGCTGATGTAGAAGGCCTTCGGTTATGGTCTGTGAACTGGCATTGGATCGTACAGGGACTATAAGCTTATTGGCGGCAGGAAATTCCAGGTCATGTCTGGAGCTGCATAACCCGAGAATCTTCGTGAATGCTCCTTCGTGTATGATGGAATGATAGCGACCTTCCAAACCCGTGGACTTCACCGTCATTCCCTGCGCCGACAGGTGTTGGGCGAGAGAAGTCACAGCAGTCTTGGGGGCCGTAATATTTACATCCGTTGAATCTCGAATTACGGAGATATATGACTATGGTTACTTGAGTTGGTCGACCACACAAAAGGGAACCTCTGTGTTGAACTTACCTCTGGATAGCTTTTCAAAGTTTCCAAAATTCTATCATGGCCCGCTTCTGACCTCCAGCGAACCGCAAGGGAAGATGTCACATGTGCTTCATCAGCGAAAGCTCCGTCCAGATCAACATACGCTCCGATGCATAGCGCCAATCGTAACGCTACCGCACCGAATGCATTGATATCCTCTTCGTTCTTTGAGCAGGCCACAGCAATTGCAGTAAGAATACCAGTACAGAAGCCTTGCACGCCCCCAAGCTTGATATTATCCAAAACCTCGGTTTGCGATGGGCCATCGTTGCTTCCTATGTAATGAAAGTACTGAATGATGTGTATGATAATGGTAAAGGGCATCAATAGGACATTCGGGGGCACATCAGAGGTCAAAGAGAGCTCTCCGTGATCGATCCATTCCCTCAGATTTTTGAGGCATTCATCTCCTGGTACCGCAGCCAGGGCTGAATCGTGATCTACCAAAGCCTGCCATAGCTCTGGTAGCGCCTTGATAGCGATGAGAAAGGTCCGAAGCCGAGGCTCGAGTAGCAAGACAGCCCTAAGTTGAAAAAGGTATTCAGAGGTAGGCCAGGTTGTCTGAGGCCCAAAAACGAGAAGCGACGGAAGCGTCTTTGCCATAGTTAATGGTAGAAAAATATGCTCCGCTTCTAGAATGGTTGAATAGACTAGTTCCGGAGCCGTTATGTTGAACTCGTACCTGAGTCTCCCAAACTATAAAGATTGGCTGCTGTAGGGTGAACCTCCTTCCATAGATAGTAAGCCGAAGCTATAGGAGCAATCTATAATCCTTCGATTCGGGTCCTTGACTGCCTCGTGCACTCAGGTCACTTCTGCATTAGCTTGCTGTTATAAATGCAATGTGGGTCCAACCCCAAGGCCCCGGGCTGGATTCTCTTTGAAGTCGGGTCCTGGCTGCAGCGAGTACGAACGTAGCTGTGCATGCCTGCAGATAACCCTGGCAGTAAGGTCTTCTTGGTCATGCCTGGATGCTCGCGTATCGATACCTTATTCTCTAGTCTGGTCACTTTGCCTTCAAGGCTTTATTCGTGGAAAATCATTTCTACTTGCCATACTTCCGGCCATGGCCTCTATTCCAACTGGATTCACTCCCTAATGGTTGGTTCAAGGTTTGGGAACGATAACAAATCAAAGATCAATTTCGGAAAATTACCTTAGCGACGAGCCCTTGTAGTGTGCCACGACTCGGGTCCCTCGTCTAATGGCCCTTACAGGAACGCCCAAAGGCACAGACACACGACTGCAATCGTCTGACAACCCAGACAGATGAGAAATATTGTCCAAACAGTGAGGTCGGACAACCAAACGGACCCGCAATTACCCAGAACTGGGAACTGTGCATTTCTCGTTATATTGCCAGCACTAATAGATGCCCACAAAGGGCCATTAAGACCTTGAAAGCAAAAACATGGCAAAAAAAGAGGCGGTGAACAGTGTCTTTATCAAAACTTCGGTATAATGACATGTTAATCAACGTATCCAATACTTCTCCAGTGGTGAATATATAATTGAAGTAATTCACGATTTACCTCGCCGCTGCTTCGCAGCGTTGGTGAGATGTCTCTCGTATGTTTTGTATCCAATATGATGCTACCGCAGGCCATGTGTTTAAATTCTATTTGGAAGAAATCTGCAAGCTTCTTTGCAGGAGCCGCATCGTTGGGGTCATCATGAAACGCACGCACTTTGTCTAGCCAGCTGTCGAATGGAATAAAACCAGCCTTGGGAATGTTCAGCTTCGGGGCTATGGCGACCAAAGCATCGTGCCATGACTGCCTGATTGGGTTCTCGAGATGATAAACCAATTTGGCTGGACCACTGCTCAGAAGGATCTCTGAAAGTACTTCTGCGGCGGAATCCACTGGGAGCCAGGAGAGTGTCTGTCAAGTAATTAGCACAATCACAGGAATGTTCTCCGGAGGAATAAGTAGATTTTTATTACCCCTTCTAAGCATGGTAGGCTTCCAACCGCTTGAGATGATTTGAACATTGCTGGCAGATGTTCATCAATGTTCCAATATCCATTCTTTTTAGATCCAGACATTTGACCAACACGGACATAAGCCACTTCAAGTTCGTCGGCAAATTCTTGCTTGGCTTTCTCCAACATCTTTTCACATACAAGCTTCGCCTGTGCATAACCTATTTGATTGGTACATTTCTCGCCGTCTATTACTGATATCTCCGGAACGATCTGCTCCCCTCGTACAAGTGGGTACCGCCCGACCACTGAAATTGAAGACACAAAGAGAAGTCTAGGCCTGATCAATGGATGAACGAGATGTGCCTCCCTTGCTAAGTTGAGTAGGTTTTGAAGTATCTGAAACTGAAGCTTAAATGACGGTAGCTTCATGTTGAAATCCATCGGCCAAGCATTGTGGAAGATATGTGTCACTCGCCCGCGAACATGCGCATACTCGGCCTCTGTCAGGCCCAAAAAAGGTAAGGCCGCATTAGATTGAAAACCTCGATCTTAGACCACGCTTCCTCGCCGATGGCGATGCATTTTGACTGAATCGCTTCCAATTGCCGTGCGAAGGCATCCGCATTTGAATTGTGACGATTGAGACAGATAACACGAGTGACGCCCGGCAGACTTGCCAAATGAGCGAGGACGTGGCTTCCTAGGCTGCCAGTACCGCCAGTGAGTAGTATCACCGAGCCTTGCTCTGGTTTACTAGGAGTCCCTACTGCTCTCTTAATGGAAAACATGTCCGCAAACTCGCCGATCAAGCTGTCTTGCATAGGCAGGTCCGGCGAAGCTTTTAGAGCGTTGGCTAATTGGGTAATGGAGGGATACCGATAGACAAAATCACGACTTATCCTATCCGTGGCTGGCTTCGCTGTGGCAGATCGTGGCAGCGACGAAACAAGAAGGCGGCGGAGTTGTACAGCCTGTAGAGAATCCATCCCCAGTTCGAAAAAATCGTCATCGAGTGTCCATTGCTCGGCAGGAACTCTCCAAGTGAGGTTATGTTGGATCAGACTCTTAAGATCCGCCTCGAGGTTAACCAGGCTCAAAGAGTAAGTAGCATTATCAGAGATGCTGTTCTCCAAATTTCGATAGGCTTCTGCGATTTCCGACTCAAACATTTTGTAGACCTCCTTCCTCATTATAGACCCCTTATCTGATCTTGGGAGAGTTGTTTCAAATGGAACGACGATGATGGCATCCTTCGATGATACACGGGCATGAGCGTCCATGCGGCCTCCAGCTTCGACGATGATAGACCAAATGGATGATTTGAATTCCTCGTGTGCAGTCAAGGTCAGGAACGACGAGGGCTGGATAACAACACCTGGCTCAAATTGGCCGTCACCAAAGGCAATAGCAGTAGTGACCAGCTCGCTTTCGAAGAGCATAGTCTCAAGAATCCTCGGAGTAATTTTCTCTCCTGTAGCAAGCACGATTAGGTCGTCGTTGCGACCAATAGCGCTAAAATCAGAGCTTGGATTCCGAGGGTTGCAGATCAGTTGGTCTTGAAGCGTGAAGGCAGTTTTCCAACCGAATGGATGCGTGATCAAAGTATAACGCTGCACACCATCTTCCACTAGTGGGGCCGGTAGAATTTGTAGATCCATATCTTTTCTCAATCTAAAATAGTGCCAGTCGTAGTCAGGCTTAGGCGAGAATACGGAGGCAAGAGGTCCACTCTCAGTGCTACCGAAATGATTCAACAGTTTCACGCCTCCAGCCGCGAGTTTTTCTCCAACCGTTGGCTTCAGCGGCCCACCACCGAAAGCAACGAAAAGAAGAGGTGCCAATGTGTCAATTCCTTTACCGGCGGGAAGTAGTGAAATTTCTTCGAGGATGGATGGGACGGACATGAGAGACCGCGCATTTGAAACCTTCAACAGGTCTATAATGAAGGCACCTGTTGGAACAACAGAAGGAGGCGGAATGCAGAATGTCTTCCCAACACCAAGCGCGAGAGCTGGAGTAACCAATCCAAAGCCCTAAGTCAGGGTGTCAGCGATTGATTATGCTACTAAGAAACGGAATCTAACATGATAAAGAGGGAGAGTCGACAGATTTAGGCCTAGAGCTTCTTCATCGCTGGAAAAGTCATGGCATGCTGTGAAACACAGTAGGTACTTATGCGAATGGTATATTGGCTTCGGCAACCCCGTGGTCCCAGAGGAATGTAATATCAAGACATTACAATCACTCTCACTGATATAGTAGCCTGGTCTGCAAATGCTGCCGTGGATGCTTTTGCAATTGGCGTGTGGATTAAGGAAATAATCATAAGGAGCTTGCGAGTAGAGAACAGGGACGGAATCTATCGTCGAGAAGAGTGATAGCCCTTCCTTGACAGTATTTTGCAGCTTGGGCGACGCAACGATGGCGCAGGCGGCAGTCTTCGCCAATAGATGGTGAATGGCAGTTGGGCTCAGTCTAGCAGACAGCAGAAGTACCTCCTAATTATTAGCTCAAACAACCTGGAAGCTCTTGGGGAGATGACGGCGAACAGGAACCCCTAAGCTCATCAACGACAACATGTGGAATAGAAGCCCAACATCGCTTTCAACGAAAAGAGCCACAGGCGGACCCTTAGGGGCGATGACTTCATTGCTCTGGTGGGGCAGCTTCAGCTCTGGCACAGTGTTCACAAGCCACTTTGAGCACTGCACTATAGCCTGCCTCAATTGCAGGTGAGATATGTAGACTAGGTCGGGGAAAGCAGCGCTTTGTCCCTGCTTTTTGGCTTGAACACAGAAGATGTGTTTGGGATTGTGAGCTGCATTATGTTCGATTAACTCGGATACCGTCTGGGCATTGATGCTATCCGTGGATTGTAGGTTGATCTTGGCCCTGGTGAACGCCGCGGTTGCGGTTGGGGGCGACATGGGTTTTGCTTAGTAAGCCTCTGGTCAGTCAGCAAGCCTCGTTTTCGTGGACTGCAAAGGTATGATCGCACGTCCTGAGGAAGAACTTCTCTTTGGCTAAGAATTGAGGCTAATGAGAGAGAACAGCAGATACATGTTACGATCTCAGGGAGATGTGAGTCGCTGTGGATGCTATAACCCTGTCGATAGCATAGTATACACTATGCATACTCAGGTCCTCAAGTCAAACCAGCATAAACACAGGCTCTAACAAAGTCTCCTGCAAGCAGGGGACCGCTATTTCATGAACCATCACTGCGATAGTGCGTGGAGAGCAGAAAACCGCTCTTTAGACCTACAGAGATATTTGCTAACGCACACAGGCGTAAAGCTCCCATGCCGCATTCAGAACAACTCGGGTCTGTGAGATGTCTCCAATCGCTTAGATGCTTGTTCCTGTTGTTCACAACCATGGAATATGCATAACTCTCCAATAGGCAGAGCTATAGCATTCTTCAATACCTGATCGCCTTCTTACTTCTTTTTCCCCTCATCGTTATCCCGTTCCTAAAGTACTAAAACTCCTTCGAACAGCAATCGCTCTCGATCTATTACATTCCTCAGACACCTTCTTAGCCGTTCCTCATTGCGATCCACGGCTATTGTCATGGGGCCCCGCGCTGGTCTCTCTCTTCTCTACAGCCAGTTCTTTGTCAAGCTTCCCGTGCCATCAAAATCCTTCTCTGGCCAAACAATCATCGTCACAGGGTCCAATACTGGTCTCGGTCGCGAGGCCGCGAAATACCTTGTCCGCCTTGGTGCTTCGAAAGTTATATTGGCGGTCAGGACTGTTTCAAAAGGCGAAGAGGCACAAAGGTACATTGAGAAAGAAACAGCCAAGACAGGTGTTGTAGAAGTGTGGGATTTGGATCTGTCGAGCTACGCTTCTGTCAAGGCGTTTGCGCACAGGGCGGAGGGGTTGGACAGGCTCGATGCTATAATAGAGAATGCGGGCATATCGACACATGAATTCGTACTATTCGAGGACAATGAGTGAGTATTCAAGGCTCTACATATGAAACTGAGCAAACACCAATGATCGTTTCGAAGGTCAACCATAACAACAAACGTCGTTTCCACCTTCCTACTCGCTCTCCTCCTCCTCCCCAAGCTCCACGAAACAGCCCGACAATTCAACACAACCCCGCGCATCTCCATCGTCAGCTCCTCAGTCCACCACTTCACGAACCTTTCCGCGAAAAGTAGCCCTAAGATTTTCGAAGCCATGAGCGACAGAAGCAGCACCACGGCCAAAATGAACACGCGGTATCTCCCCATTACCATCATTACAACCCTTCCTAGCCCCCATCACTAACGGAGAATTCTCAACATCAGCTACTTCGACAGCAAGCTCCTCGAAATCCTCTACGCTCGCGCCCTCGCCGCCGCCATATCCGCCTCCTCCAAACCAGCCGTCACCCTCAACCTCATCAACCCGGGCTTCTGCGCCTCAGAGCTCGTCCGCGATCCTCCCGCCGCGTACAGAGTGCAGGTAAAAGTGATGGGGAGGACGGCAGAGGAGGGCTCGAGAGCATTGGTTGATGCGGTCGGCAAAGGGAGGCAGTCGCATGGTGAATATTTGAGTGATTGCAAGGTCGCCAAGGTATCGGACTTTACGCTGTCAAAGAAGGGTGCGGAGACGCAGATGAGGGTGTGGGAAGAGCTGAATGAGAAATTGGAGACGATTCAGCCAGGGGTGGCTGCTAATATTTGAGATGGTATGAGCGGGGCGAACGAAAGGAGGAACTGCAGTAGGGATGTGGTAGCGGCGAAAGGAGATATCAAGAGCGTTCCTTCTCCGCCCTTAACTTTGAGCGTGCTGGCTTTCAGAGGCCATGTCTGTCGATGTAAGATTAGAGTGGAAACCTTTACATATACGAATAGAAGGTACAATAGAAAATCTCAAAGCGCCTGTTGAGTAGTGTTACAAATGTCAAGAAAGCAACCAGCCAAAAACGTGGCGCTGAGGAGACATGACTGGAAAGAAGTCGTCGTCTTCATCGTCCACGAGAACACAGTTCAGCATACATCTCCTTCATAAGAACATGCGACATCATCCTTTGCAATGATCAATAAGAGACGCCAACTCCAAAGGAAGGAATACATACATTCACCCAAAAGGAGATGCCCACCAGCAAAATAAAGTGTACAAGTTACAAACCTCTAAAGCAAGCAAGTCCAAGCCTTCATGATCCCTTCTTAATGTCATCGGCGATCTTCTCTGCCAGCGCATCTGTCCAACATCAGTATCACACTCCCTCTTTCAATAGCCAAAATGAATCAAAAATCAAGGGTACTCACAGACAACAGCGACCGGATGCCCGGGCGGCAGCAACGGAAAACTCGACGCATCCACGACCCTCAGCCCCTTGACCCCCATCACCTTCGCATTCGCATCCACCACCGCCATCGCATCCCCCTGCTTCCCCATCTTGCACGTACAGCTTGCATGAAACACCGTACTGAAGCTCTTCCTGACAAACGCCAAAATCTCCGCGTCGCTTTTGACACCCAGACCTGGCCCTGGAAAGTACTCGGCGCCCAGTAGGATAAATTTCATGGCGCTCGTCTCGAAAATTTGTCTAGCGCGCTTGTAGCCGGCGACAGCGACAGCCTGGTCAGTGGGGTGGGTGAGCCAATTGGGGTTAATGAGGGGGGCGTCGGCCATGTTAGCGGAGGTGATGTCGACGGTTCCGCGAGAAAGAGGGGCGACTAAAACGGTGGCTATGGTGGCGTAGTTGTAGCCGTCGTTGGGCGCTTCGAAGATGTAGTTCTGTTGGTAGCCGTAGTAGGCGGATGTGGGGATGTATTCGAGTTCCGGCCAGTCGGGCGGGAAGGTGGCGAGGTCGGCGCGGGTTGTAGAGGAGAAATTCGAACGTAGAGAATTGGGGATTTTTTCAAAAGCTTGGAGTAGGAAGTGGGTTAGGTATAATTATTCGTTGAGGGGGAAGGTGGTCGGAATGAGACCTACCAAGGATATCGGCGCCGCTGTCGGTCAGCATACCTGATGGGTGGTCGCTATTGAATTGCAGGGCTGCCTGGGCGGCGTACTGGGCGTTGCCGAGGGCGGACGTCGTCAGGACACGGACGCGGTAGGAAGGACCCCCAAGAACATGATCCCACATGTTCTGACCCACGCCAGGCCGGTCTGCAACGACGGGGATATTGTGCTTTTGCAGCGTTGCTGCTGGGCCAACACCGGAGACCATGAGGAGCTGGGGAGATTGAAATGCGCCAGCAGACACGATGACCTCTTTAGTTGCCGAAAGAACAAAAGTGACGCCGCCGTGCTCGCCGATATCAATCTCAACTCCGGTGGCTGTCTTACTATCGTCGAAAATAATCCGCTTGGCTAGGGTCGATTGATAAACAATCAGGTTGGACCTTTGAAGCCCATTCTTCTGCAGAAAGCTTGTCTCTGAAGAGTCCCTCGTCATCTGCTTAGGGTCGATAGTCAAGAGCTGATAAGACGACCCAAGAATACTGCCACTCGTGAACCCTTTGGTAGAATTAATGCCAACCTGCTGCATTGCAAGTCGTGCCCACGAAGAGAAGGCTTGAGCGTAATGACCAAATGTGACTGAGAGAGGCCCCTTCCCGGTGCCGACTTTCGTTGGGTCATACTCTGGCGTTGCATTGGCAGGTCGTGTACTAGTATCTGGTTTGGTAAAGTGCAAACTCTGTTCAAAATAGGGCAGGAAGGAGTCCCAGGTGTAGCTTTGGTCGCCGACAGCATCGGCCCATTGCTGCAGCGATTGTTTGGTAGGTCTTTGGTACGACAGATAGTTTCTAGCGGAACTTCCACCAAGGCATTTCCCCCGCGCGTAGTGAACAGGTTGGCTGTCAAAGCCCTAAAGCAGGATCAGTCGCAGAACATTTACAGGCCAAATGCTTCCAGATTACCTTCTGCGGTGTCGTAAGGAAAGCCCAATCTACCAAAGGAGCGATATCTTGAGGTGACTTCCCACTAAACGCAGGGCCATAGACGGGGATCTGGCTGAGATTGCTGTTGCCAATCTCGTAGAAGCTACCGGCTTCAATAACAGCAACCTGTTTTGAGGCGTCCTCTGCAAGCCTTGTAGCGATCGCTAGACCGGCAGTACCTCCCCCAACTACGACATAATCAAAGGTCTTGTTCCCAGGAAGCCCAAAAGAAGTGCCCAATAGACGTCGAGCCGCAAGATGGTTTTCAGATGCAGGAGTAGGTGCTGACAGTACAAACGTAGCAGAAGCCACCAAGAGGCACGCGACCCTAATTAAAACGAACATTTCGCGAAAAATTTGTTGTTCTTCTGGGGATGAACTCTGTTATGTTTGGATAAAAATATAAATGTAAGAACGAATGTAAAGGAAGTTTCGAGGTGATCGCTGCCTTTTGAATGAACGAGTGACAGTGGAGGGGGAACTAGGCAAAGCTAATGTGGATTGCAAAGAAAGACCGCAGCTGCCCTTAAAGAACGAATGTGTGGCTGTGGGCTGAACGAGCCAGATGGATGAAATACATTTAAGAGAATGAGGACGAAGGCATATTTGAATATCTCTGGGGTCCTTCACGCCAGACTCGAGGCACGCGAGAATCAATATGGTTGTGTAGACTCGGGTCTTCTTGGGCGAAATTGGAGTCTGCTTTAGCATGGTGTGAACGGCGCGGAAACCTCATGTTCTTGGATCGCGGCGTAGGCTTGTTGTACGATGGTTTGATTCTCTTCTCAACTTTATTCGTAACCATAATGTGTCATACGCTGTCAAACGGGCCCTGAGATCGAGGCAGAATCGAAGTTTGATCGCCCTTCTAAGCGCTGTTCAGATGCATTGGAAGAGATTCTCTGTAGCCTTGTCGACAGGATCGGCAATGTGTAGGCCAAGTCTGCAGAAGTTCGTACCTGATATGCGAGAAGGGACATTTTCCACGTGGAGGAGGAACCGTACATTAGGTTGGATGCATTGCAGTGCATTAGCATAGGCAGGGCCTAGATCTGAACCGCCTAACCTGTTTCATTTCATACGCTGGATATCGCCCATTGTACTCGGGTCCGCACTGAAGCAGATCGCAACCAGTTGTGTGGCACACCAGAGTTCAGCTCATCTATTATAAGTATTACGGCAAGGCCACGTTCCATATTGGCTGCAGCCACAGCCCCCGAGACCTGCTGATCGCTAATCGCCGGAAATGCCATCCCTGACCGAAATTGCTGAGGGTATACTTGCCGACGCCAAACGACTCGACGGATACACTTCCTCCAAGGGTTTACCATTTACGTCTTTCGCAAATAATACACTTTCTGATCTTCCTGATGATATCGAGGATTGTCGCAAGGCACTGGTGGATTCAACTCAGGAATTTAAACAACTCGTCCACGGGCCAGTGGGCCTATTGATGGAAGTATTGTTCCTGGTGAGTATGCGTTCATGCATGTGACAGCGAAATATTGGTCTGATCATTCCAAGTTCAACGATCTCTTAAGCCTCCGATTTGTATACCATTACAATATTCCCAGATATGTACCTGTAGAAGGTGAAGTCTCGTACGCAGAAATCTCCCGCGCAAGTGGCCTTGATGAGGTTATTCTCCGCCGTTTCATCCAGCATGCCATGATTAATAGGGTATTTGCGGAACCGCGGATTGGCTATGTGAAACACACTGCTGCCTCCCGGTTACTTCGAGAAGATCCTGAGGCCATGGACACAGTTGGGTTCTTACTCGAAGACCTTGCTCCTGCCTCTACCAAAGTTGTCGAGGCATTCAAGAAATGGCCAGGATCCGGCGAACCAAATGAAACTGGTTTCAATTTGGAGAACAACACCACCGATCCATTCTACCTCGAACTCGCCAAGACAGCTGAGCGATCTCGTAGATTCGGAGGTGGTATGCGTTTCATGACCCGTGGTTCACTGTACGATATCAATCATCTGATAAATGGCTACGACTGGTCTGCATTAGATAAAGCGGGAAGTACGGTAGTTGACATCGGAGGAGGCCACGGCGGTGTCAGTCGAGCTCTCGCTGGCGCAACTAATCATCTGCACCTCGTCGTACAAGATTTGCCAGGCACCGTCAAAGAAGGAGAAAGCCTTCTCCCAGAAGAACTCAAAGAACGTATCACGTTTATGCCACATGACTTTTTCACACCTCAACCCGTGAAGGAAGCAGATGTGTATTTCTTTCGCTTCATCTTGCATAACTGGTCGGACAATTACTGCACCCAGATTTTGAGGAATCTGCTCCCGGCAATGAAGGAAGGCTCCCGAGTTGTGATATATGAGTTCCTCATTCCAGAAATGGCAACTACATCTTGGTCACAGAAACAGGGCCGGTGAGTTCTCCCCTGTTGCCGTTCTTTCAAGACAGTCACTCATTTGCCTTGAAGAAATTTAGACATGATACAAGCCACAGGCTGGAATTCACTGGAGCGTACAACTAGCGACTGGGAGAAGCTTTTCGCTCATGTCGATCCAAGATATGAGTTTCGCGGAACACGAACACCAGAAAGAAGCTCGGTATCTCTGATAGAAGCAGTCTTCAGGCCATGAAATACGCAGAGTTTTGTTCCTGGAGACGGCAGATACACACTTATGCCTGCCATCGTCATTGCACTATACAACTCTGCTGGTTCTTCAAAAGAGCCGTCATGAGCAGGTCTGGTTGTCCTGCTGAAAATGAATGGAGAGCGTTCTTGGTTGTGTACTCGTGTGCATTTCGCGGTGACCTTATGCTTCAACAAAGGCCAATATGAGCGGCAGGTAGCCTATAGACTTGTATAGCGATTAGATTGCTATGCAGAAAATGGGGGAGTTTAGCAAGCCCACAAAAACCTATACGCTTACCCTTTTGAAATCTCACCGTTACCTTGCTGCAGCACAGATATTGCAAAATTGCGGGGCGGGTGCAGGAAGCTGAAGATTGGTCCAGGTACTAAGGTAAGCGGTAGTTCATGCTTGAGGTATCTCGTAAGTCAATCTAGATGGCGTATAATGAGGCAGATACGGTAGCCATCCGTGCTATCTTGCGAATAGTAGGTTTCGTAGCTTGTGTATAGCAGCTCCGGCATTCACATGCAGATGCCTTCCAAAAGCATATGAGGTTAAGCCATCTAAGGGATGACTCCATTATATCTAGAGGAAGGAAAGAGGCCTAGATTGCCAGTTGGAAGCTGGGTAGTTGAAGTCGATCGACTTTTCAAACCCCGGTTTGACGAGGATGCAGGTCAGGTGACCCACGCTATTCTAGAGCTCGGCCGACCCTACCTTCCCTTCCCAGTCTTCGACAAAACATCAAAGGCCATACTTTTCCACCGGTCAAATCACTTACACGCTTTTCCACAATTTTCTATAGCGCAGACTTGACCGGGCTTCCTGATCATATATCCCAATTTCCAAAGTGACCGTAACACGGGGAAACGTAACATTGATCGTTGCGTTGGCGAAGTTCCGCTCTCAAAACAACATCAACTCATTCCAGACGGTCAGACCTTAACGAAAAACCATCCCTTGATATTCTTCCCTCCCTTCTCTTTTGAACGACAGCATGGTCGGTAGCCTCGTATTTGTCTCTGGACTATCTCGATTTCAGAGAAATGACTGACAAATTCTTCCTCATCGACTAGAATACTCAAGAGCCAATGACGTCATTGAGTGAGGTGGAAAAACATTACCCTCAACGTGGCTCTTTGGGCTTGCATCGACTTGTCAAGCGCGCAACATTCTTTTGCAGTCGCTGCGGCATTGAAAAAACATCAAAGCTAGTCGGTTACGATAAGGACGAACGGGACAAACCCTTGTGCAATGGCTGCTATGGTTATCTCCTTTCCATCTCAGAGAAGCAAGGCGAAGCATCATAAAGATTGGGTTGAATTTTTGTTGGGAAAACGATGTATGAAAACAGTCAAATTCAGGTCTGAAGCTGGCGACTTCGCAATATGGTAATTCTAATCTCCGGCTCTTCACGACCTTTTCTCTTGCGTCAATGACTATGCGAAGCTGGTCGTCCGCTGTCTCGGCTGTTTGCGGCTAAACAAGCTGGCATCGCGTGCATCGATTAGACTTCCATATGCAGTCCCGCGTTGAATCCGTAAACCTAGGCCTCGAGGCATTTTGACCTTTGCCATTGTGACCGTCTAGTTGCACAACATGCAAACGTCGAGAATTCTCTACCTCTGTGTAACGCCCTTTATCGTTTATAGAATGGTGACGAGGTATTGAATAGAGGCTGTAGCCGGACTATGTAGTATTGGTACCCAAGGCATTAGGAGGCAGTGTATTTCAGTCCCAGTTCCTAGCTTTTAGGTAAGGATGACCGAACCTAAGGTAACCCCATGGCATACGGCTCTTTCTCCGCCTTACGATCGCCTCGAAGCTTAAGTTCTCAACGATGATAATCGATATAATGATTGTCCGAATCTCCATGGCTTTATCTTCAACGTCTCACGTCACTCAGTTCCGAGCCAAGAGACGTCGCTAGGAGATGACGATGGAACAGAAAAGTAGCTCAACCTGTTTGGAGGAAGCTTTCGATCAGCTTTCTCTACAGACACCCTGGCTCGACAACTGTATAAATCTCGACTTCCCATATCTAGCAAACATCTAATACTTTTTAGTTGATGACCTACTCTCTTCAACTCTCGTACAGGTAGCAAGGCTGGAGAATATAGATGGACTGAGCTTAGAATAAGCTCTCAGGCTTTGAAGAGATTGAGACGTCTGAAGCAGACTACATTTATTCTCGCAAATTTGAAAGACGAAACACTCTTGAAGTTTCTTCAGTCAGCAACGTAATAAGTTTGAAATTATGATTGATCAACGAGCATCTCAGCAAATACAACCGAGTGGGAACAGATTGAATCTCTACAACATCTTTATTACTAAGGACGCTTCACATGTTTTTTTATCGAGCACGAGGAAGAAGAACAACTCTTCATGATTTATACAGCTGCTTGCTCAGACGTATTCGCTGCTTCAAAGCTTCGAGACTGTTTATCTGAGCTAAAAGACAACAAGTATCTGAAAAACAAATTCTGAAATGAGGCACACAGCGCTGCAGGTGTACGTTTGCACAACTTTTCCTATTACGAAGGAAAGAAGCGTCGTCCGCGGGTGGGAGAATTATCAAAGTGCAAGGGTGGACAGCTGCAAATAGATTACAGGATGCCTCAGAATTGCTAGATATAGGTACTGTTAAGGGGATAGGACAGAGAGCACCAGCAATGTTCAAGAGCGGAATAACAAACATGGCAAATTTAGGAAGCTTGAAGAATCAGAATAGGGTTGGCCACATATCGAATAACTGTTACAGACCATATCCTCGGAATTAATACGAGAAGAAAGCGGATCACGTACATGGGACCTTCTATAGAAGGCTCAAGACGCCCTAAACATGAATGGCAGCATAATTACCTATCGGAGGGTGACTTGACCGCTACAAGGGACTTGAAGCTCGTGGGTTTTAGTACTTTGATCTTCTCGATCCTAATTACGTGCAAGTCAATGCACATCGAAGCCAAGCATTTTCTCTCCAACAAACTCTTTACGTTTCCCACCTTTGACAAATTGAATGACTTTTTTTCTTGAACTCATATTTCCCCACGCCGTGTTTTGAGATCACGAGGTTGTTATTCGAAAGAAAAGATGTCAGACTGTTGACGGATCGAGGGAAAAGAACAGTTCTGTGTTTTGAAAATCTTTAAATAGCGATAGCGTACAAGAGGTAATTAACAACATCTACTATATTCATACTCGAAATGATAGTTTTGGAACAAGGGCACGAAGAAAGTCCTGAAAGTGCCACAGTTAGAGATAGAATCTCCACTGATCTCATCAAGCCTAGCCATATCAAAGGGCTCGAACTTGTATGGCGATAACAATAGAAATCCAAAACATTGCCGAAGAGGCTCTGTACCACACAAGCCTTATCATCTGTCGTTCTTCGAAGGTTTCACAAGACAACGGTCAGTCTTCTAGCACAAAGCGATGAAGCATCCTTCAACACCCTGAGCCGTCAACATCGGTGGCGCCAGATAATGTAGGGGCGACACCAGAGATGATCACATCAAGGATCATCCAGTGGCGTGGAACTATTCCCATGGCACGTAGTTGGGGCCGGCTGGCTGTCGCTCAGGCGGCAGAGCGCTCCGGGTGGGGGACCCTCGCTGACGACACGGGCTTAGGCAAAATAGCAATCGCTCTGTTAGTATTGGTGTGTAGGAGTCAGAGCGAACAGATGTCAGATTCTCAAACCTATAGGCCGACATTGATTGTGGTCCCTGCTTCTGTAATTGAGGTTTGGAAAAACCAGATCCGTTGGTTATTTCCAGTATCTGATCCTTGTGTCCTGAATGAATTCACTATGCGTGCGACGACAAGATCGATCCAAGTCGTTTCCGCCACCTAGATAGAGAATGATGAGAATAGTTGGTGATGTTCGGAAATATCGAGCTACATGGAGATGATGGGCAAGAGTCGGATGCATCTCATATGTTCGTGAGGGGCGAAGAGATTAGGACGATTGTCGGGAGAGAAGCATTCCTAGCAGTGATATGTCGAAGCGGTGTCTTTTGTTGAGAAGTTTGTGGAGTTGGGTTTTCTGTAGTGAGGAGTATATGAGACTGTGGATGATGTGAGGGATTGCTATTCGAAATTCTGCTCGCGAACCTCCGCTTCTAAATCTCCTTAAGGATTTCTTACTCGTCCTACCACAAAGTCCTGGCCGAAGCCTTCTTTTTGAATCTCACACACCACAGCCTTATTCAACTTCCATATCCTTTCCCCATTCATCAACTCCGACTCCTCTCCGCCCATCCCTTCCTTCCCTCGAATCGTTCATCCATCTTCTGGAAAACTAGTTCAAATGAACCCACAGAAGCAAATCGAAACATACATAAGCAGCTCAATAGAAGAGTAACGCACATTGTATTGATCCAACAAATATCTGTAAAGCGGAAGAATACTTTATGATGTGCTGTTTCAATACAGTCATAATACAGCCAAATCTTACATGGGTTAAACGAACAGGCTGACTGTCGCCAAAGCGATATCCGAGGGATCCGACACGAAAAAGCTCCGCCTAAACTGCCGCTATTTGGAACTTGCTCTTTCTAACAGTGCCTTTCTCTTGAGTGTTGCGCCGGCGTCGATGATTAAAAAGCTTTTAGACGACCGAAGGAGAAAGGTGAACGGATCCAACCGGTGCAGCCTCGTCCCGTCCTACCATCCGAAGCAAATGGCTCAGCCGTGATGCATGCGACATTCGTTACACCGATCGAAGAGAAGATAGGGCTATTTGAACTCTCAAACCAGGATGCAGAAAAGACAGTGGATGTTGTCGCTATCCATGGACTTCAAGGTCATGCGTACAAGACGTGGGAGCATGACAATGGATCTCTGTGGCTCCGAGACTTTCTGCCAGCCGACATTGTCTTTGCCCGCATCCTGACATTCGGTTATGACTCAACTGTCGCATTCAGTAGTTCCGTGGCCCAGCTCGAGGATAAGGCCCTGGAGCTTCTCAACCGCTTAAGTGCAAAGCGATCGGGTGTCACTTGCCCTGGCTCCAAGGCTAGGCCAATCGTGTTCATATGCCACAGCTTTGGCGGTATTGTGGTCAAGAAAGCCCTTATTCTCGCGCATGAACGATCCACCGATCCAGAGTACAAAGACGTACTAGATAACACCAAAGCCATCGCCTTTCTTAGTATGCCGCACAAAGGATCCAATAGCGCTTGGTGGGCTGACTTTGCGGCCAGCACGTTGAAAGGCGCAAGCGTAGGGAGATTAACAAACACAGAGCTCGTAGCGAACCTAAGGAGAGATGCCAGTGTTCTAACGAATGTGTCAAAGCAATTCGTCGATAGAGCAAGAAGTTTAGATATATACCTTCTATGAAACGCAAAAACTATATGGAGTTCTGGTTTGTCACTCGTTTCAGACCAGCTTGTGGCTATTGATCACTGAATCGTCAGGTTGTTAATGAGGCATCGTCACGTATCGGCCTCTCAAACGAAAAACTGTTTCCAGTTCATGCAGATCACAGGTCGATTTGCAAGATCTCGTCAAAAGCTAGCCAAGAGTACGAGGCCGTTGGTTTCTGGATCGTGAGGTTGACAAAGACAAGTGTCGAAGCCGAGCCTAGTGCACTCTCATGTAGGTCAACGACAGGATTGCAAGTAGTCCTCATCTAAATTTCTGATAGTATTCGTGGAACCAGCACGGCCTCATCCTAATTCTAATTACAACAGTCATAGCCTCCCTGTTATCGCACATGCGCAAGGCACAGCCCGAGCACCCGAGTATCTTCCTTTTGTAGTCGCCATGCCCGCCTGTCGGTACAATAAATCTGGGGATTGCATGTCGTTTGATAATCTACACAACCCTGCCGCTAGTAGATTGCACGAAATAGATGACCGTACTGATCTCGTTTCGCGGTTGACAGCAGTAATACCACCTCGCCCCAATAAGTCTCGGGAGACGAGATGGAGGTTATACATCTATTGCGCTCCGTGCCTAGACCTCGTCGACGCGGCCTTAACAATCTGTGGAAGACAGGGGGTCGTCCGTATCGATGATCGCTTGCAAGCAAATTGTTACCATTCTCAAGATGGCTTGGCGAAACTGTCTACGTATAAAAAGTTCCTCCAAAGAGTCGAGGATCGGCGAGCTGGGAAAACAGATGATCGAAACTGGTACACCAGCTATATCGACATTGCTTGGCTCCAGCAACGCATTTTCAGCATGTCACAGCACTCAAGCACCGAGCATGCGAATATGCAGCCTTTCTTCGACCTGGCAAATGACGATCTCAGATGTTCCACAATCATCGTTCTTACAGCATCAGATTGCTGTGATAAGTTGATTCGTAGTGCTCCCGTTTCTAGCAGCTTCGAAAAAAGTGTGGGCGGGACTGTCTATCGGCTTGTGTATACGCCGGATTGCACATGGACCGCACACTTTCTCGACAGGCGTCTTGAGTGCGACTTTGAATCTTGATTACCGCTTTCATCCAGCTCTTGGTGCTGAATGGGGTCTGTTCCGAGTCAACAACTACCACGGCAGCCATGTTCGATTGATGATAAGGGTTGTATCCACCAATCTCACACTCATAGCCTGGCTCAAACTGCCTCAGTTCACAATCGCAACCAGAAAATGACATCTCACCATTGAGTTCGGCCAGAAAAGACACAAGCAACCATTTGGACATGGCAAACTGGGCGTTGAAACAAAGAGAGAAGTCGGGCGGACGAAGCTCGCCCAGGAATTACAGATAAAAGAGGCGAACTCGAATTAGGAAGAACGGAAAGGGCAGAGTTCAGCACACCCAGAGAACCACAGAGAAGCGTGTTGAATGTTGCAGCTCTGGAAAGACGGTGAAGAAGCTCCAACGAAGCATCAAAAATTGACAGTGACGACATGAGAATAGAGTTGAAAAGCAGCGGATGGCGGACGTGCTAATCCCCGGAAACGTGTCAGCGCTATGCGAGTGAGGTCGTGGTTTTGCCTAGATTGCACGGGTTGTTGAGATCAAGGATGCAGGGTTCGTGTTGAAAGGTTCTTCAATACCTCATCTTGACTCTGATCCGCGATTTGATGAAGCCTTGACAGCAGGTGCATTAAATTGTTGATATCTCTAGACCAGAGGCAAGAAAAATTGTCGTCGACAATTTAGTTGTAGAATAAATTTGGCGCGAGTACCAAAATAGACTAGCGCAAATGTTACATAAGCCATGGGAACTTTTCTTTCAGCCCTGTCACTTCATTGCCGGTTTTCACCACCCAGATCATCGAGTATATTATGGGCTTGAACAATCGCTTGAATTGATCCAGGTTTAAAAGACTTCGATCTGACCTTTTCACCAGGACATCAAGGCCATCGCTAGCACTTACTTCAAGCGTACAAGGTGCTCTTTGATTTATTGCCCCCCAGCAGGACTTAACCATGATGTTAATCAGACTGCCCAGGTGACACACAGCTCTCAGGTTATATTTGAAGTTGTCGAAATTACCTCCGGAGTGCCAGTTTAGCTACAAGAGAAATTTAGCATCATCGACCCTATGGGCAGAAAAAAGTTAACTCGCTCGTTTCAAAAGCTCAAAGGGTCGGAAAACTATCGAGAATGGGCTCGCGAAATGACTAGCACTCTGCAAACTGCAGAGCTTATGGGCCTTGTCACTGGCACCGTGACAATCCCGACTCCATACTCAGGAGACTCAATGGCCGCCGACTAGGAAGAAAAATACGAAAAGAGGCAAGAAGCCATTGATGACTGGATTCGACGAGACTCTCAAGCCGTGGGAACGATGGGACTCATGTGCACTCCAATCGTGCAATTAGATTTCAAGCCCTGTAGGTCGGCGAAAGATACATGGGACCTCCTTCAAACCCGTTACACCCCATCATCCAAGTGGGAAGTTCTCAACACTCTAAACGCTATACAATACAATAAATCAGAAGGCATCCAAGTTATGGGCCAAAAGGTGAAGGATGTGCTCGAGGCTATGCATGAGCTGAAAATCACTATTGAGGACTACATCGTCCATAAGACTATTAATTCGCTTGGGCCTGAATTGGAGATCTATGCTATCATACTGAGGGAACGGGCCCGGAATGAAAACAAGTTGCCAGATCTAAGTACACTGCTCAGGGACTTGGAAGATATGTAGGAGGTCAGCATGAAGGATTAGCGTTGCTATGCAAGAGCCATTACTCTAGGTGTATCTAGAAATGACCTTGAGATTTCATGCCCTCACTGGCAGGTGACAGGTCGTATCGAAGAAGAATGCTGGCTTCGGATCCTAGAACTGGCGCTAAAGTACTGATAAGGGAAGTCTACTAAGATGTTGGCGTTGGTATCAAGACACTGGAAGGCAAAGCGCATTATTCTACTGCTTGGATAGCAGAGAAAGATCATGACATAAATTAAGGCAGTGGCTCGGGATTTGAGAATGCTATCACTTAGACAATGAAGATCTCGGGAATAGGATCAAAGCATTCACTATTAGTTGGTTAGTGGCTTCTGAAGGTTCCAAGACTATTCTTCCACTTCGAAAAAGTTATATCTCGCCTAGACCATCATGACCTGAGACTAGAATTTCCAAGGCAATTCTTCCACTTAGACAGAACATGATATCATTGATGAGAGTGTCGAATGTCTAGATCGAGTATCTTCTATTCAAATCGCAAATTCAACATTTTATCAAACGCTAATCATCACAGAAGCTGAAATTTTGCTCAACAATATGTATATGACATGCTTAAAAGTCGTTGTAATATACATGATACATCTTAGGTTTAAGAAATCTTTTAAGTATTTATAATAATGATTTTGATATTAATAGAAGTGTTAGTATTTAAATATTGTTCAATTCTTGAAAAAATTGAAGTATTGCTACAAAACTCTTCGTCAGTACTCTGAGGTTTCTTTTTAAGAATGACGCATCATGCAGTGAAATTAATGAAGAATCATTTAAAGAAATTTAAATTCATCATTTGATACCAAAATCGATGAAACAGAAAACAGATGTGATCAATGATTTAGAAAAGGGAAGGAAGATAGATGGTTGAATTAGGTGAATAGTAGGCGGGAAGATATCAATTCAGCTCGCTCTCGGTCTTGACACCTTCAGGGTTATGTATATATATATATATATATATAGTAATCTTCAAAGTGAGTAACACGTGACTCTCTATTAACTAAGGGTATCGTCACTTTACTCGCGCGCTAACGCCCATATGCTCCCTCACTGCTCGCCTATGCTCCTCTTCTGCTCTCCCTTGCTCCCTTTTGCTCCCTCGATGCTCCCCCGTGCTCTCTTAAGCTCCCTTAGCGCTCTTTCGATGCTCACTTCAAAACGGCTTTGCTCCCTTTCTCAGCCGGAAGCGGCAATCTTTAATCCTAACTTCAGGGTATACATAATATATATATATCAACCTTATATATACCCTGAACTTAGGATTAAAGATTGCCGTTTTCGTTCGGAAAAGGAAGCAGAGCCGTTTTAAAGAAGATAACGAGGGAGTAAGAGAAAGCGCTGAGAGAGCACTGGGGGAGATGGGAGAGCACCGAGGGAGCAAAGAGTGAATCATGTATAGAGGAGCCTGTTCTGGCTCCACGTAATAACAGGGGCGCAGCACTGAATTGGCTATCTCGTACCCGGCTGCACTCTATAACATCCACTGTTGCCGGGCTTGACTTCCTACTATCTAGACTCGCTCATTTGCCAGATACTTGCGGCTAATTCCCTTCTACTTGCCTGGCTAGGAAATTATAAGCTATAAGCGCGATTTGGCATCGGATTTCGCTCGCTTTAAACGTCAGGCCTCAGCGAGTCGCTCAGATCCGTATGCGTATTTATTCAGCCCAACAACATCACGGTAACGGGTCAGGCTCATCCCCAGGCCACAAGATCACATGACTGAACTTCTATCATTCTCAAGGCTAGAATTTAGGGCCGCTGTGGTAGCCGCGAAGGCTCAGCTCATAACATAGCTCGAAGATGTGGACTAAAAGGCCAGCTTCTTCCCATGAAGACTGACCCCGTTCAGCATATAATTAGCGAAATGTAGGCAGTCTGTCAAGTGACGAAACCTGATGAATAATTCCGACTCAATAACATACCCTCACACGCAGCAACGAAGGCGGAAATGAAGAAAGCATCTGGCAGTAGCCATTATATTTAAACCATCGCAACTTTCTTGGAACTCTCTTATCGACGAGCTATCAATACCTTAATGCGGCTAAATACTGAGCTGAAAAAGCCATCAGTGTCGTCGTCACGGAAGTGTATTAACCTCTTTCCCCTTGTCGCCTCAATGGACATGATATCTTTTTTGAGGAACATGGCTGTTTAGCTCTGCTACAGTAGCAAGCCTGAAAACGATCAGCATCAAGGGTAAAGGAAGATGAAGGATGTCAGGGGCATCGCTCATCTCATGGCACCACGCATAGGCCTACTACTTTCTCATATGCAGGGAGGTCACTAACTTAGGTATGAGTCATGCGTAAGCATGTCAAGAATTCATACGGGGTGCTTACGGTTTTTCATGTGATTGGAAGAGTCTTAATCTTTCCTGGGCTCTTTGCTTATCACTTTTCTCTCATCATTATCAATATATGTACGGAGCACCTACACGTCACGTACAAAAGTTCGTTGCTACTACTTTAAAACTCTAGATTGCTTCAAGCCGTACAAGTCCTAAAGATAGGGACTGCTACCGCTTACAAGGGATTTCTGAGTAACGGCACCCTTGAAACAGCCATTAGATAATCGAGATTATGTACTGGTCATTGCGACTCAGAGCTTCGTATTCAAGCCAAGCTTCGTTCTTGGGTCTTCGAAAGGCTGTCCAATGTTCCATCCCAAATGCCCCTGCAAAAAACCGCAAAGTTCCAAATCTCCTAAATTGACCTTTCACATCTCCTGTAGCGCCGAGCAGCAGACAAGCAACATTCCATTGAGGAAATTGATGAATGTCAACGAGAAGAGGTAAACAATGGAGCGCGAAGGTCGAAAGTTTACAGTCAAGTGCAATATGGACAGCCGGCTGCTTCCACCATGTCCCATTAAAGAAAATAGACCATTCATTTTGAGAATCTGGGCAAAGTCTCATCGATGCTAGCCAGCCAGACAGCCTTAAAGTTCCTCCCTTAACCGCGCTGGTGGTGTCATCGGTAGGGCTCTCAATTTCGCATTCGGTAATATTGATCAATATCTCTATCTCAGTAAAGGAACTTTCGTCGTATAAGGAAGGCCAAATGGTGCCATCTAAGCTGGCCCATGACCACGATGGCGCGCGGTAAGGCTTAGGCCGTAGATGTAGTCGTTGTTCATCAGAGACGCTGTGCCAAAGGAGCTGAGTAACAAGGTTCTTTTTCCATAGCCCAGCGCAATATTGATCATCGAGTTTTCGCTGTATAAGCTTTGCAATACCAGAGAGAGCAACCAACTTATCACTCGTGTACGTCAACTTGTTTGTTGTGTAGTTTTTAACAATGTTATTCCAAAGTTGTGCCAGGTCGGCTTTTGGGGTTGCCTCTGAGCCTCTTTCTACGGCGCCGGAAGGGAATTCAGTAGTGTTAAGAATGCGGTGCAAAGCTCTTCGTGAAATCTGTAGTGGTTTCACGTTCGGTGGTATACCGCCTGGATAAGTCTCGCACGCGGCCAATTCGGCGCATTCCCAGAACAATTGCGTGCCGCCTAAATAAAGTATCCTTGGGGCCAGCAGTAGTTCCTGAACTACCCATGCCCGCTTCATCAGAGGCATACCCTCGAAAGCGTACTGCCAGAAACTGTCATGATAGAGATGATAGCTATCATTTAAACAATCAACCCACGCTGATTGCACGGTATACTGTTTGATCGTGGCATTTTTTCTCTCAGGAAAACAGCCAGCCTTGTTATCGGCTGCGGCACTTGCAGCGATGTTGAGTATTGCATATCTGTAGACCTTGATCATAAGAGGTGCTTCCCGTTGCCAATCCTCTCTAAAATCCTGGAATATACACAGGGAATCTATCCAGATGAACTGGATTCCCAGTAACTGAGCCGTAAATATGGCGTCTTGAAATGTCAGGCCCAGCTCTGAGATAGTGATACCTTCTTGCAGACATCGTAATGATGTTGACGTTAATTGAAAGACATGTGAGGTACCCCAACAGTGACTAAGTGTCGCATATTGAATTTCAATCCCTGCTCGCTTCGGATTAAGTAGTAAACGGATCTTCTCTGTACTTGGTTGGCCGATCTGAAGGAGACGTGTTGGGACATTTTCAGTCAATCCGGACCTTTGAGCAGATTGACACCCGTTGTGACTTTCCAAGCAAGTTTGTAGCCACTTCCTTGCAAAAATGATGCTCAAGGTCCAATCTCTGTAATTAGATGGCTCTTCGGTTCCAAGGAGGCTGTCGGCTTGCGATGTAAGGTCAATGCCACTCAGTGGCGTGGTCTCACTTCTCCTAGGCTGCAGGCAAAACGTAATTTCCTTACCGCCATGGTCAATACCGTTCTTATTGACGGTGAAGCTCAGTTCTGAGATGTTGTAGATGTTGTCTCTCCATCGAGTCGGTTTGTGCCTAATATTGTATTGCGAAATTGCTTTGTTAACAACCGTTTCCTGCATACCAGAGGCTTCTAAAGCTATCTCAGCAGTAGATGGGGCCCGGTCAGAGATCGCATGCCATAGTACTCGGCATATGCGACACGCTTCGAAAGCCGCTTGTTCGAGTTGATGAACATAAAGATGATGGTTGGAATTCTTATGAGGGTAAGAGTCTCGAAAAATATTCTGACAAGTTTGGCACAACATTTTTTGTGATCAGCCCTCATATGGCCTTCATTGCATCGTAAGCACGCATGTTCTGTCTTTATTCCACCTCGTACATGCTGAGGAACCCAAAATGGTCGCTTTCCTCATGCGCTAGCTGCCTTGATCACCACGACGATCCCGACGTCTGCCTTTTGCTTGATTTACTTCCCCGCTTATTCAGTCTACGTCTCTCAGACTGTCATTACACCATCCTATGCACCAAAGTGTTATACTCTCTAATCATTTCCCGTTTAATAGATCTGTCGTTTATGGCTATCTCCTCGTGCTTAGGTCATCGAAAAGTCCCGAGGGCAGCTGGAAGCGAAGGCTGAGGGACTTCATTTTAGGATCCTACCGGCTGTGCTCTTATACTGCCCCATTGTGGTCCCTCCTGCTGCCTTATGCTCCCTCGATGCTCCCCCTGCTCCCTTGGTGCTCCCCTGCTACTCCCTCGCTGTTCCCTCTAAAGAGGCTTTGCTCCCTCAGTGCTCCCTTGCTGCGCCCCCCTACTCCCCCGATGCTCCCTCTAAAGCGGCCCTGCTCCCTTTCCCGATCGAAAACGGCAATCGCCAATCCTAAGTTCGGGGTGTATATAATATATATATCTGTTACTCGTCAAAGTTTTCATCAACGCCTCTACGTTTTCTCCGTCATCTCAACATTCATCTCACCCCCATATCTCTCACCCTCTCACCCTCTCACCCTCTCAAGCCTTCCTCCACCCACAAAAACAAAAACAAAAACACAACCGACCACGCCCCTCACCTTACATACCCCACAATCTATCTTCCTCTCTTGCACTCGAGCTCATGCGAGGAGAGAATTTGCGAATAAATCAAGATAGCAAAGCCGGGAAGAAGAAGCGAACGAGGAAAAGGTCGAAGAAACAAAAAAGAAAAGAGACGAGATGCGAAGACAAGGATGGAGGTGGTTCCTGAGGGTATACACCCAACGACAACCCCCCAACCCACACATATGAACCCTCATCAATCTCAGCCAGTCACCCGTCCCCCGCCCACTATCCCTTACCCTCCTCTCCCTTCCCTTACCCAACTATTGACCCAGCATCCACGCCCCCCCCTACCATCTCAAACCTTCCAAGCCTTTCAACGCCACATCCCGAGGCCAAATCCCCACACACCAAAGATCCACCAGTCTCCGCCATGCCCTCGTATCTTCTGTCGCTTCGGGGGTATCTTTGTGAAATGGTGAGGTATTATCGACGGAACGGTGGGATTGGTAAACTGGGAAGGGCGGAGGGGGATGGGAGGGGAGGGATGCGAGCGAAGTAAGGGGGGAGGAGGCATGTCTGTTGGGAGGAGGGAGTGGAAGGAACGCATGGCGTGTAGTTGGGGAGGGAGGTAGTTTGCCGCGCCGGGTTGTTGCTTGCTCGTTTTGATGTCAGATGTTGGGATGCTGAATGGTAAAATTGCTGTGGATCGAAGCTGAGACTTGCAGGGAAGATATTTCTAGGCGGTATGCAGGTGACTGAACTTTAAGACCTGGCTTCGGCTTCGGACGTACAGAGCGTCGAGATCCAAAGGGACATTGCATCTCGTAATATTCGCCACGTTACCGCGGTATTCGTGCTTGCGATCTAAAAGCCATAAACACCCTCATCATCATATATATATCAAATCTGGAAATCCTCTAGATGCAGTAAGTATGACAAAAACATAGAACCATAATTTCATATGCAGCTATTTACTATTCCCTTCAACGAAGAAGATTTGGAAATCCCAGTCCTTTTGAAGATGATAAAACGCCTCTTTCCCAGTAAGAGTAGATGAGCCAATTCACGCTACTGTCTATGCTTGTCATTATCCATGCTGCGCTGTGCACAAAAGAGTTTGGCGATTTGCTAGTTGGCCGGTTGCCCGCAGGCTGAGGGGTCAGACGTAATCCGGGTCCTCCATTCCTGATTCTCTGTCCCGTCTGATGCGTGCGGCTTCGGTCCCATCATCGGTGAGGTGTTCTCTGAACCAAGGGTGCTTGAGGGCGGCTTTGGCGTTTATCCTTTGCCGGGGGTCGTAAACGAAGATTTTGCGAAGGAGGTCCAAGAAGAGCTTGTTGAAGACTGTATTTGGGGGAATAATGTCCTGCTGCTGGTCAGGTCATTGGGCCTTTGGATTAGAAGGCTTAACTTACACTTAGATGCTTCATGGCCTTGACGTACTTCTTGGAAGCTTTGGTTGTCTCGTGATTGGGGTAATCAAGCTTGTAACCCCGAGTGAAGTACCTACATAAAGTGAGCACAGTAAAATAAGACAGTGGGCCGATACTGACTTGGCAGCTTGATTCCCGTTGCTTCCCCGACCGCTGTTTTGGACTTGGCGAACCAGCTTCGTCTCTAGCTTACTGCTACACACACTTTCCATCATAGCCAGGTGCTCGAGGTTGTCGTGCGTTTGGAACAAGGCATCTCCGGTGAAGAATTCAACCAAGATGCAACCGATGCTCCAGATATCACAAGGATAGCTCCAGCCCAGGTTCAGGATAATTTCGGGCGCTCGGTAGTGTCTAGTTGATACAACCGACGAATGATACTCGTCGTCGAACGTAGCGGATCCGAAATCGATTAACCTGATTTCGGTATCAAGTAATACTCGCCGCTGCCGAGCAACGCGTTGGGTGGTGGTTGATGACGATGGGATTTGGCGATTGTAGGTGAAGGTCTGATACGAGTTTCCGACAAGCAAGATATTCTCAGGCTTGAGGTCAGTGTGTATTAAATTTAGATCATGCAAAACTGAGAAGCCGTCAGTGTTGGGATAGGTCTGAACGGGATGTGACGTACAGGCAACACTCGTCAGCAGCTGCCGGGCAAAGCTCTGTATCTGACTACTTGGAAAGGGCACGAATTGATTGCCCTTGAGAAAGTCAAAGACACTCTGACCTAGTAAATCCGTAACAATGCATATATGGTTCCGGAAGTCGAAGCAGTCCCGCAGATGTATGCATTTGTTCCGGTTCTCTCGATCGTTGTGCGACAGTGTAGAGAGAACTCGTAACTCGATCCGGGAAGCGTCTCGGTATTTCTGGACTGACCGAATGATCTTTATAGCACATTTTGTCCTTGACCGTCGATCGTAAGCTTCTACTACCTTTCCGAATGTACCCTGACCCAGTAATCGAGAGACTTGATCTGTAGGAGATCAGTAACGATCCCGGACGCTCTGTGGCGTTGAACATCTAATTAGTTGAGATACTCACATCTATCACCCAGGTCCGTGTCCGGATTGACGATGTAATGTCCATCGTCGTCGTCAATCTTTAGCTGACTCGTCGTAGTCTGCCCCGAGGTTAGCTGGCAGTCATCCACAACACACCGCAAGGCCTTACATCTCGGACTGGCGGAACATGAACCTCCTTTGCCTTGATTGGAGGCTTCGGAGGCGGCACGTACGAACTGTAAGCATCGCCATTGGTCTCAATCTCCTTTCTTTTCTTCTCATCCGCGGTCTGCTGGCGCGTCACACGTTTCCTTTTCTGTCCTACCATCCCGTCATCGACATAAGCCCCCATACTACCGTGGCTTGTATGCGAACCGAGTGATGTAGGAGCAGTCGTTTGCAACGATGTTGTGCGATCTGTCGAAATCGTAGTTGATCCGGTGTTCCCAGCGTGTGTGGTCCGGGGGTTGGAGTAAGCGGGTTGCTGATATTGGACAGGTTCGTACACGGACTTTTGAGCAGTCTTCCGCTTTTTGGTGGCGTGCTCGGGTTCCCTCACGACCGTTCGTGTTGTATGATTCACCCGCTCGTTCTCAACATGTTTTGGGGGTGGGGGAGAGTCATCGTCGATGACTATAATTTCTTTCGGAGGGCCGTTCTTGTAAAATTCGTGCCAGTCTGGCCGTCTTTCTCGTTTTCTTGACCCTTGCATGGTTGACGTGGATTGAGGTGCCGTAACGTTACCAGATTGCTGAGGCGGTCTTGAGGCAGAGGAAGTGGTGGTATTCCGAGTGTTGGTGGATTGATGGGTAGTGGGATAGCTGTTGTAGGAAGGAGCTAAACGTGACGGCCCATTCACCAAGGCACTACTGGCGCCATAGTGACCCGAGTTGGCTTGATAGGCTTGGTGATTGGAATACCCGTAATGAGGGTTGTGATGCGGAGGAGGGAGTGTTGCCGTGATGGTGGAAGGAGTTGACATGTCTCATTGAGGTGTTGGAAGGGCGAGCAATTGGCCTGAAGACAATTCTCGGTCCTGCCAGGGCAAATTACACTCTGAAACTGATTTGGCGGCGGATCTTGCGGGCAAATGCAACCACAGCCTTTCGACTCCCAAGACCAGGACCGCAGATACCTGACCAAGAGTTGCTTCGTAATTACAATGCCAGTGGGGGGAATCATGAACGTCGTGGATACTCTCGGTCGCGCGTCAGGAAGAAGGCGGAGAAGACAGCCCACGTTGTCCAGGGCCAGTCGTCGGAGACAGGCTGAGCACGTTTGACACGGAAAGGTTTCCAAAGGAAAAGAGGCAAACGATGATCAGGATGCCATAGCCGGTGGATTGACAGTTCACTGGAGAAAGGAACGTCGGCCTTCCCAACGATGTTGAACTGGAGGAGATGAAGTTGGCGATCGAGGGTTGTCACTAGTCCTACTGGACTGTCTTTTGCTGCGTCTCTTCGTCGGGTGCAGGCCCAACGTAGCGCTTGTCCTGTTCGGGGTCTAGCGCCATCCGAGCTCGCTAGACTGGACTGGTGCACAAGCAGACGTATGACGAATGACTCTCTGGTGCGCTCAACTTCCTCATCGAGTCTTCCCGTTTCTATTTATTGAGCTGGCCAAAGCCGTGAGCCTGTTCGGTTTGTTCTTCTTACTCCCAAAGACCGTATTACCCATTCCACCCTACATACTTCCATCATCAAGTACCGTGTAATTAACGCGTTTGAGACATGCTCCCCGGACATATGGCTGTGCTCGTTGGATGAATAGGTGGATCGGGTCAACAAGAAGGCTACGCTCTGGGCTGACTCTCCCGGCTGATGATGTCTGCACAACTACTGTGCTACGTACTCGATAAGCGGCAACTGAAAGCTCGATTATTACTAACAACCTAACACGTTGCCTTGTTGGAAACCTTCTAGGCAGAGTGAGTGTGCTACCTCATGATCGCCTTCAACGTCATATTGCTGAGACAACACGTCCAACCTCAGCTGTTTTGACATTTCCTAAGTATATAGTGCTTAGAGTCATTTATCTCCGTATCTTGCTCGTCTTTTCTATGCGTTGAAGACGCAATAAGGTGTGGGATATCATTGGGTACGGCTGGACCGGAGAGCCCTACTGGAGATCGATCGCAGCCGCCTGAGGTATCAGGCCTAGGGGTTTTGAGCTTCCATCGATCCTCCTAAGATATTAATACATTGATACGTCTTTCCAAAACTACCCAGAATGCATGTTGCGGAGCCTCGGAGGCTCTCAACTCTTTTGCGACCAAAGAGGCGCTACCGTCTCCACTGCCCTCTCCACCACCGCCCTCACTCGATCCCTTAAAACTCCATACACACACTCGACCTCCAATGTCTCTAGCCACACCTTGGCCACATGCTTGTCAACTTGGATCTCGATTCCAGGGACGGGTATGCCAGCGGCATGGAGTCTTTCCAACTCTTCCGCCTCGAGGTCCGCTGGATCTTCTTCGAAGGCTTCGCCTTTGATTCCATCGTCGTCGATAGATGGCTTAGGAACAAGTCTGGGATGGGTTATGGGTGTTATTGAAGAACCAAACTGTGCTTCAAGGAACATGCAAAGGCGCGAAAAGCGTTCTTCGGGAGTGACTTTGGCGTGAGGGTTTCTGTGGCTGTGGCTGTGATGCTGGCTTTTCGATGATTCTTGAGAGGTGTTAGTACAACCGGGCTTGGATGTGAGTTGAAATACCTACGTTTCACAGCTGCTGGGCTGCTTTCAACGGTGAAGAGCACGGCCAACACAGCATCGGCGATACCGTCATTTAGCATATTCCCTTCCCATTCCACTTCCACTTCCCCACCGTTCTGATATCGCACAATGACGCAGCCCATGACAAGGTAAGCCACTGGATGAGGTGAATGAACAGTCTCCTCGTCACCCATGTCTCCTTCATGACTGGTGCCGTTGCCATTCACCGACGCTGCTCCGTTCGTCAGTGACTTCTTGCTTGCTCGAATTTCCTCGATAGCTCCAAAAGTTCCCTCCAATGCCCATTTGATGAGATCGATTCCCGCTGCGCTCAAGGTGATTCTCTGCTTGCACATTATCGTAGTCGTGGTAAGCCCAGCATACTCCCGTAGATCTTCAACTGCCATCAGAGACATCTTGAAATCGTTCTGCACCAGTACCCCAGCAATTAATTGTGTGTCGTTCTGATCGGATGTGTTTGGTGGAGGAATCTGCGCTAGCTTGCCCACGACTTTGGCAGTCTTTTCTGTTTTGAACGGAATGCGAAGTTCTTCCGTATTAGCAGGGCTAAATATCTTTGTCTTCGCAACTTTGTCGGCATTGAGTGAAAGAAGTTTTGACTTCAAACGCATCATATTATGTTTCTCGCCATGAACAAGGATCTAGACGAACGTCAGTGGTATAACTGAAACATATACTGTAATACCTACCACGACAGGGGCAGCGATCTCTTTGATGAATTCCTGGTTTTCCTGGCCATCCACATGGGCAGCAAAGCTGTATTCTGCCACACTACATCGTCGGGGAATCATGGCTTTTTCGGATTCACCTGCAGCACCTCTTGCTCTTCCAATAGCAGCTGCGCTCCTGTTCCCCATGATAGCGGGTATGCTGTCTGGCTCATGCAATATCTCCTTGGCCATAGTGCCTTCAACACTGTAGCCAGTGATCACAACTCCATTCCTGTCGTTGGGCGCCCACCGTTCGAGTAGTTCTCGGCTCACACCATTCTGTAACATACCAGGGCTTGCCAGCATTACGCAACCGCCAACGTCGTCAAACCTTTCGAGGTTCTTTAGACTCCGGATGAACCGAAAATCCCAGGGTCCGCCTTTGCCCACATCCCCGGCTTGTTCCGCTTCGGCCATGCGCTGACGGAAGAGGTGCTTGATGTTATCATTCATAGCCCCAACATAAGTCTGGTATACCACCATACATTTTCTTGCGAGATTTGAGGCGTAGTAAATGGGTATTCGTTGGTATTCAGGATGTCTCGCCCAGTATTCGTCGAGAATTAAGAGTAGCTCTTGCGCTCTTCCGAGGGCAAAGACAGGCATCAGTACTCTACCCCCTCGGTTGAGAGTCCCCGTTATACTCTTCATCAAGGCAGTTTCCCGCTCTTGCCGAGGTATGTGTGAAGAAACTCCGTAAGTACTCTCTGTTATAAGCACATCAATCTTCACGCCCTTTGGTACTTCAGCAGAGATAAGATGACGGTCGTCTTCGCGAGAATAGTCTCCAGTAAATAGAATCTTGAGACCCGCGATCTCTATCAAGAACATGGCGGCTCCTAGAACATGACCAGCAGGATAGGGTGTTATGCGAATGGAGGAGATTGTGTGAGTTGTATGGTAGTCAATGGCTTCGATTTGTGGAAAGGTAGAGAGGTGATCGGCCTCTGTATATAGTTGCGTCCGCTGATCGGATGAAGAGGAGGTGTTTCTTAGAACGAAGGGTTAGTCGGATATAATAGTAGGGTGAGGAGAACAACATACTGTACTCGGACACTGTCTTGTATGAGCCATTTGTAGATGGCCTTTGTTGGATGTGTCATAAAGACCCGGCCTCGGAAATTTGTCTTTGCAAGAACATACGGCAGCGAAGCAGCGTGGTCAACGTGGAAACTGTTTTCAGAGCGGTATCAGCTTCATGGACGAGGAAGAGCTGGCGCAATCGCCACTATTGAATCTGGCGCTGAGGAGCCCGTATCGCAGCGAAAAGCATGCTACAAAGTTCAAGTATCACAGAAGCTGAAGAGCACAGCGGAGCATGGCATGCGAATGTTTTTATTGATGTCTGGGGTACATAGGAGCAGAACAAGGCAGAACAACCCGACCATAGAGATGGCCATTCCAGAGAATCTCAGTCTCTAAGATGTAAGCTCGACTTCTGTAATCTAGCCATCGAAGCCTGCTACACTGTTGCTTGCTTGAGCGCCGCGCCGATACCAAAATTCCCATCTAGACTTGCATCGCTCACTGGTAGGAGAATTGGGCTAACTCACTGGCTGATGAGTAGGACGTCTACTGTGCTCAGGTCAAACTCATCGAAGTATGGTAGAGCAGCAAGGCCGTCAAATGCAGGATGCATGCCGGCATCGAGCTGTTACGAATATCCATTAGCCTCCATCCAATGCCGTAGTAAATGTGGGCTCAGCTAATGTACCATGACAGTCTTGCCCTTGTATTGTATAATGTGACATGATCTTCCGACCTCATTTCCACCTCCAAGATTCAAGAACATAAGCTCATCTGCAGGATCCACGGATTGCTCGACATCTGGGGAGATCGCTGAGAGTTTTCTCTTTGTTGCCATCCTGTAAGACTTGTCTGACTTGAGCTTGCCTCACTCGCATAGTGTGGGGCACCTTGCAAAAGATATAAGCCTACGCCCAGTGAACTTAAACAGAAAGATGTTGTATGTCGCAATGATGAGGATTTGAGGAATGAGGTGAACACGCGAATAGCGAGTGAAAGGGCTGAAGCTTATATAAGCGGCACGTGACTGGCGACATTCCCACGCTTCTTTCTTCACTCTTCCTTCACCACCAACACTTACATCACCCTCAACAGGACAGCAGTGCCCGCCATCCCAGAGCCAGCATAAAACGGAACCGAATACCAGAGCCCTTGGATCTAGCTACAGTCAGTGGATGCGCAGCTCGTACGGTGCCTAAGGTCGAGCGCATAGCAGAGCTCGCGCAGGTGGTGGCCTGGCTTGTTTGGTGGAGGCAGGGCGCTACATTCTGAACGCGCACTATAGAGGGGAGCCCTGAAGATGGCACAGCCACAGCATCAATATCCTCCGCGACCATTCTCGCCCTTGCCACCCGCGTCGGCATCTCACCATGGTTCCTACCTTCCACCCAACAAGCGACAGCGACTGTCGCCAAACTCGCAGTCGCCATACAATTCTCCGAGTATGTCAAATATTGCTTTGCCCAATCAAGTCTTCAGTAGTCCTTACTATGGCGCTCAACCCAACGGAAGCCAGCCGAACAATTCGTACAATACCATGAATGCCCCTCCCCCGGCCGGCAATATGGGCCCCCCATCACGGCCTGCAGCAGACAAGCCAACGGATATGAACGAGCTATCTGATGTCCTTCTAGGTTCTGGAGTGGATCTAAGAGAAGAGGAGGCCGCGTTGTTGAGTCGACATAATACTCCATACCAACCACAGCATGATGCCCCCTTTGTATTTCATCCTACAGACTCCCTCGACTCCTTCGGACCAAATTTCATGGAACCGGACCGATACAACGTTTTGTCGCAAAATCTACCTGGCGACAGGAATAGCTTTTATGGCGCAGGAACGTTCAATCAGCCCGCAGCACCCTACCAGCCACTAGCACAGCAAGCAGAGACCGAGAAGCAGGCTGCAATACGGCGGAAAGCAGAACAACGGCAATATCACCTCAATGACCCCTTTCTTTATGCTGGCCTCGTGCAAAAAAGACTATCGAAACAGTCTCACGCTCAGCAAGTCACCATACCAAGTTTCGGAGTATTCAACTCAAAGAGTTCACAGCCTGTCCAAGTGGCTGTTACTGGACCGGACAAGCATGAGCGTATACTCTCGCTTACGGGTCAAGACCTTCTCTACCACGATGTCCCTCTTACGGAAATATTAACGTTGCTGTCGCTAGCAGCCGAAGAGCGGCTACGTGCATTGGTAGAGGACGCGGCGGCGCTTGCGAAGGGCAGGAGAGTTGGTTCGCATGGCGTGGTACCAACGGACCTCACCGAGTTGGCCATTGGTGAAGGGAATTTTGAGACTGTGAACTGTCTGCCGACGCCAAGCAATAGTGCAGTTTCGCCGAAGTCCAATCCTCTTAAGCGTATGCCTGAGTTTGGCTGGTTCTTGAGGGTCATCATGCTTATTGTATTACAGGTTCCTATGCTGCCATGAATAAACCTCCAACACCCGTCTCGAACGGCAGCTACAGCCCGACTACTACTATTGCTTTCCCAAATCTAGTGGCCGAAGCTCTTCACAAATCTGCGCAAGAAGAACGAAGAGCAGAGCAAGAAAGGCTCACCAAACGAACTCGCCGCACAGCAGCTGAATCGTTGCCTGGTGAAGTTGGCACTACGGGATCTGCTACCCTTGGTACTCCTGAGCTAGGTCTACTAGGTGAGCGAGCACCGGAAGTAGATACCAAGAAACCCCCGAACAAAAAAGAGCAGAAGCGTCAAGCAGAGGCAAAGGCCACAGAAGCTCAACAACACGCAGCTACTAATAAAACTACCAACATGGCTCTGGGGCTGAAGAAGAAATCTTGGATGACCAAGGATAGTGGCTCGAGCGGTGGAGGCTCTCTGGGGCTACCAAGGGTTAATACACAGGGATTGCCGAGAACATCGACTGCGAACGGGTCTGGTAGTCAGTTGCCTATGGGGAGGAAGTACGGCGAGTTTCGGGAAGACAAAGAGACTGGTGAAGGCATCCAATTGCGGGACATGGTTGCAATCCTGGAGACGGATAGAAAGGAAAAGAAAGCGTTGGCAAGGGCCTACACAAGGCTGTGTCGATAATCCAGAGCTATCACAGCTACCACAGCATGCGTTGTACTTGGTGCTCCGTTCGACACTTCACCGTTGTATCTGCGAGTTTAGCGAGGCGTTGGAGGCGTTCGAAGATGGCAAGAAAAATTACGCTTGTCGTAGCCCGAGGAATCAGAAGATATTGAAAATGATACGATAGCGATTGCTAGGCGATCAGGAGGGTTGGTTGTGCGCATCTCAGCACGCCCTGTATTATTGTAGTAATTCTATGGTCTCAACCACACCCCACTGAATCATTTCACTTCTGAATGCGCGTATATACATAGCTATTTGACTGGCAACCCACCTGGAAAACATCAGCCCTATCAATCTCGCTAAACTCCGCAATTCCATCCACCAGGTCCACGCCGTGCACGCCCGACAAAATAGATAGCACTTCAATATCAATTCCAGGTCCTCGAAACAGATATTGGAGCCCCAGAGATGTCTCAGCACGCCCGCATAGAAGAAGTTTCCGACTCGGACCCAGATTCCGACCCCTCAGAAATGGACCCTTCCGAGTTCGCCTCCTCCATCATCCGCCCGGCCAACATCCCTCCCCCCGGAACCCGCCAGGCCCCCCAACCCCACCAAACCTTGCAACCCCAATTCCGCGCCCCAACCTCCGCCGACACAGACCGCCATAAACACTGGCAGTGTCTGTACCCGGTGTACTTTGATGCCACGAGAAGCAGAGCAGAGGGGCGACGGGTGGGGAAGGCATTGGCGGTGGAGAACCCGCTAGCGAGGGAGATTGTGGATGCAGTGGCTGGGCTTGGGTTGGATGTTGTCTTCGAGCCGGGCAAGATGCATCCGAAGGACTGGGGGAATCCCGGGCGTGTAAGGATCTTGCTGAAAGAAGACGGCGTTCGAAAGAGCTCGAGAGTCAAAAACAGTACGCCCAACCCCTTCCCTCCAACGTCAAGTATAGCAAACCAGCTAACCCCAAACCACCCAGAACACCACCTCTACACCCTCGTAGCCCACCACCTCCAATCCCACCCCACAACCGCCCACTCCCCCCTCCGCCTCCGCATCCAAGGCATGCCCCTGCCCGACAAACCAATACCGCCGCCTGCGGTACCGAGGGGGTGGAAGATGGGTACGATATTGCCGCTGCATAGTCCGGCGTTGAGTGGGGGTGGGGTTAGCGAGAATATTATTAAGGATATGATGCAGGAGATGCAGGGGGTGGAAGGGGCACCGGGCGTGGTGGGTGGGGAGGAGAAGAGGGTGGGGGAGAGGGAGAAGAAGAAGGGGAAGAAGAAGTGAGGTAGTAGGAAGGGGTTAGGGGACATGGGATTTTGTTGGGTGGAGTAATTATGGCATAGCGCTGGCGTCAAAGGAGCACAGAGCTGGGGACATTTTGAGACATAATCTAGAGTCTACAGACTCCGCAGTACTCTTAAAGACTTGCCTGGTTATTCCAGAGAGTCCATTAATCAAAATACCGAATTAGGTTTTGTCCCGAGGAGAACACCAAGGTTGTCAGTGTGGCTTACGCGTCCTCGATTAACTCTGGAAACACGTCGAGAGCTAGATTTCCATTATATTCATCTCTTTGCCACCTCTATCAGTCATTCAGGCCATACGTACAAGCGTCCTAGATGCAGACAGGTCTACATAGTGTTGTATAATAGCTCCGCTGTACAGGTTTACTCTACCATATGGATATTAAAAGCGCTCTACCAACTCTATTCCCTCTCCCCCCTCGCCTCTACCCCCAAAATCCTCAATGCCTCCTCATACTCCCTCCTCTCCTTCCCCCCAACCCCCTCCAACTGTGACTCCAACCTCACCACCCTCCGCCCTACTCCCCTTCTAATCCCCTCACCCCTCCCAATATCCCCCCAAAACCACCTCCCCTCATGCCACCCCACCAACGTCGTCGCCCTGCCCTCTTTCCCCGCCCTCGCTGTCCTCCCTACGCGATGCACATAGCTCGTCACACCAGTCGGCATATCGTAGTTGATTACATGTGCGAGGCCCTGGATATCGAGGCCGCGAGAGGCGCGGTCGGAGGCGATGAGGACGGAGAGTTTGCGGGTGCGGAAGGAGGAGAGGAGCCGGCGGGTGGAGGTGGTGGTGGTGGATTTGGTGAGGGTGGCGATGTGCGGGGTCCAGGTGGGACGGAGGAGGGAGAGGAGGCGGGAGAGGCGGAGGGCGGATTCGTTGGTTGTGGTAAATATTAGGGTGCCGTGGGTTGAAGATACGAGGTTGCGCTGGGTGTTGGTTTTTGAAGTGCGTTTGGATGGTGGTGTGCTGCTCTCGGAGGATGATGTTGAACCTTCGGATGAGTCGTCCTCACCGGAAGTCGATGTCGACTTATCCCCTACAGACGCTTTTCTGCGTTCAGGAGATAGACTGGAAGGAGGTTTTGCGAACGCATTTTCCCGCTCAAGTAATGCTATGAGATGCAATGGCTTGTCTTCGACGTTCTTGATAGATATGGCACTCTCTTTCAGCGTCGGCGGCAACTCGAAAGATTCGCGTTGGTCCACGTTCTGTTCGAATTCTGGCTGATCATCCTTCTGATCAGTCGTCCTGCCACTCTCTAAAACGACCAACTTTGGCTTTCTCAATTTTAGCGCTGTCAATTTACTAATATCTCTCGTCATGGTAGCACTGAGGATGACCTTTCGAACTTCTCTTCGGCGTAGGATATGGAAGGTCTGCGTCAACTGCTCCTCCCACGGTTGAAGGGGTGCTTGATACTCAAGGGCAGGCACTACAATGTCAATCCATTGCTGAAAGCTCTCATCAAGCAGTCGGTCGGCTTCGTCAATGACCAACCATTGCACATGCTCCAAGGTAAAGCCCTTTGTAGATTGCATGTGGTCTACCAAACGGCCAGGAGTGCAGATGAGGATGTCGATTTCAGACCTATAGTCTACAACGTGGTCTGGAGAGCAACCGAGCTCATCGGCTTCATCTAGTAGATCATCAAAGTCCCAGTTCATGAGCTCCTCGTCTTCGTCAATCTCTTTCTCCTGCTCTGTTCGATAAGCATCTGGATCGTATCTTTGCCATCTCTGGACCAGAAGCCCCTGCTCCTCCTTCAAAGATCTACTACCAACAGCAGTACCAATTTTCAGTCCACTGCCGACATTACATAATTCCAGAGTTTCGCGTACTTGTGAAACCAACTCCCTCGTTGGAACTACAACAAGCCCTCTCATTTGGACTACCGGCTTGTCTCGTAAATTTTCCACCATAGGTAACGCATAAGCTAGGGTCTTCCCTGAACCGGTTGCAGCGGATATGCAAACATCTCCTGAGTGCTGTCTGGGTCCTGGAAGGAGCATTGGCAAAATCGTAGCTTGAATCGCAAGCACATTGTCATAGCCCTTGATCTTCAGCGACGAAGCAGCGTTTCGGCGCAATGGAAGACTGTCCAAAGAAGCGGTATCAGAAGTAGAGACGATGAGAGGCTGCGCCAACCAATCGGGTAACGCTGAAAGAGTAAATCTAATAGGCACATCAGGAACTTCTGGCGGTTGTGGCAAAGGTACCAATCCATGGGACTCAATGGGGGTAATGTCATGATCTGGTAGCTTCGCTATTACTTGCGACTCCGCGGCATGTTTGTCTTTCATCTTTGCGGCAGCGCTGGCAGATTGCTCAAACTCAGAGCGGATCTTGCGGTGTTTGTTGTTGTGTTGGGGCTCTTCAAGTTCCGAAGGTTCTTGGTCATCGTTAGAAGGAGTGATTTTTTGTCTTGGTACTTCACTATGGCTTTTCGATAACTTCTTTTTTGGCTTCTTCTTTTTTTCAAGCTTTGGATCGACAACCTTTTCCAGCTCTCTTTTTGGACTAGGGATATTGCTATCCCCCGCCAGAAGAGAAACGGAGTTTGCACTTTTCAGAGTTCTGGCTCTGCCTTGGTTCTGATTAGATCGGGTGTCATCGTCGAGATTGACACCGAAAATGCCTTGAATAGTGTCTGCTACATCTACATTGTTGGCTTGCTCCCCTGCTGCCGTTGAATTGAAGCTAATTTTCGCTTTTGACGTCTTTTTTCGCTTCTTCGCAGGACGAGAATTGTCATGTTCGCTTTCATCAGCAACATCTACAGCTGCACTCGCTGGCGGTATGTAGCGAGAATAGAACAATGAGGCCATGTTAGGTCTGACCTGCACGAGAACTTTGCCATAAGGCAGCAAAACTCAGGCGCTTAATTACGCGCGTTTGGCGCGCCAAGTGGTCAAGAACGCGCAGCAAATCAATCTGTCTATGGATGTAAAGTATCATACTTGGTCTCAAAATCGACAAATCCCATGATGTACCTCCCGAACACGGTCAAGAGACCAACACAGCTAACCCCAGTACCATTACTGTTATCTCCAAAGGCTGGCTTGCATATTAGGGCATCAAGTCGTTCTCCGAAATAGAGCATCCTTATTAGCGGATAGGCCAATCCATCAAGCCAAGAAACGTATCAACAAACCCTAGTGCTACCATCCTACAGGGACATAAACTGCCAACTTACACGATGCCGTATCATATTGCTATGGTCAGCGACTTCTTCTTCCCCCAGCCTGGAGGAGTAGAGAGCCACATATATCAATTGTCAACAAAGCTTATCGACCGGGGCCATAAGGTTGTCATAATAACCCATGCTTACCAAGGTAGGACTGGGGTACGATACCTTACGAACGGCCTAAAGGTCTACTATGTTCCTTTTTTCGTAATATACCGAGAATCGACAATGCCTACCGTATTCTCCTTCTTTCCTATCTTCCGCAATATTGTTATCAGAGAGGATATCGATATTGTACATGGTCATGCAAGCCTGAGCAGTTTGTGTCACGAAGCCATACTCCATGCTAGGACTATGGGGCTACGGACGGTATTCACAGATCATTCGTTATTTGGCTTTGCAGATGCTGCAAGCATCCTGACAAACAAGCTATTAAAATTCACTCTAAGCGACGTAGACCATGTAATCTGCGTAAGCCATACTTGGTAAGCGGTATGGTAGAACATGGCTCGGATTAGTTTGCTAATCACTTTCCTTAGCAAAGAGAACACCGTACTACGCGCCTCCTTGGACCCCCTTATGGTTTCGGTTATTCCAAATGCCGTGGTCGCAGAAAACTTCGAACCGCTCGCCTACACCAAAAGTACCAAGAATTACCAGTTGGGGAAGCATTATAACGCTCGCCCTCCACCCCCACCCCCTCAGCATCTTGGGCCAGAAGATACCATTACGATAGTCGTCATTTCCAGGCTTTTCTACAATAAAGGAACCGACTTACTCATTGCAGCCATTCCTCGTATTCTCGCCAGCGATCCTCACGTTCGGTTTATCATTGCAGGTTCTGGCCCTAAAGCAATTGATCTAGAGCAAATGCTTGAACGTCGAGTCCTGCAGGATCGGGTCGAGATTCTTGGCCCTGTTCGGCATGAAGAGGTCCGAGATGTTATGGTTAGGGGTCACATCTATCTTCACCCTAGTCTCACAGAAGCTTTTGGTACTGTCATAGTGGAAGCGGCTAGTTGCGGATTGTACGTTGTCTGCACCCAAGTAGGCGGAATACCCGAGGTCCTACCACAGCACATGACGGAGTTCGCAAAGCCAGAGGAGGATGACCTTGTAGCAAAGACGGGCAAAGCAATTGCTGCCTTGAGATCAAACAGAATCCGAACAGAACGCTTTCATGACCAAGTCAAAATGATGTACTCATGGACAGATGTTGCTCAACGGACGGAAAGGGTGTACGATGGCATCACTGGCGCTCTGAGTGAGGAAGAGTTCTATGGGGATAACTCAGGCGGTGGCTGGTCTGCTACTCGAGGTAGAGCAGGTGTACAGAGCTTCGCTCTTATTGATCGGCTAAAAAGATATTATGGATGCGGAATATGGGCAGGAAAACTTTTCTGCATGTGTGTTGTCATCGACTATTTGTTTTTGCAATTTCTTGAGATCTTTGCACCAAGAGCCAATATCGACATATGCAGAAATTGGCCACAGAAACCCAGTTTGAGAGTTCCGCACGTCGATGAAGAGTTAGATGAAGCAAGACCTTTGCGGAAGACAAAGCCGCGAGATATATCATCAAGAAAGCACAGACGATGTTGAAATTTGTATGAACCAAAGACTCGGGAAATAGCTATACTGGACAAAAGAGCTGGCATTGTTGCTCCTTATTTCCTTACTCAACATCCCAATGGCACTGGCGAGCTTAATAACAACACATCATATCGGCTGAAAATCCTTGCTCCGTTGCGCGATTTTACTATGAAATTAGTACTATAACGCCCATTATCTGAATGATATGCCTATAAGAATCGAAGAGAATGAGCGCAAGGGTGACTGATCCAAGAAGAATACGCGAAACGAGAAAAGTAACGCCCACGTAGAAGAAGCAACGGAACAGTTTAGCAGCGGTCTCGACCACTCGATGGAGTGACTTCGATCCGGTCTTCGGCTGCTTTCAACATCTGTATTACTTGTTAGTACTATCTCTTGCCATAGGACCAAGGTGACATATGTACGTCGACCTTGTCAGAAATCGCATCACCTCTACCGATCGTAACCCTAGTTCCTCCGATTCAAAGCAAAATTCCATGCAGGACTTGCTGGTTTCATGGACTGAACATGCGAGAAAAATTTGTGAACCAGTCTAGGGTTGATTCTTTGTTCTCTCGGCTCTCTGAGAAGTAATTGTGTCTTGCTCGTACCCGAAACAGCTGTCTCATTCGTGGGCCAAAACTCGCTTGAAAGCACATCTAGTTGCTACTTGTGTCCTTCCCTCTGCATAGATTAGATTGGGGGTCATGCTTAGCTACTGAGATTTGTCGTTGACTTGCTATAACAGAGTAAAACTTGTTGGTTCCTGATACATGGCTTGGGATGCCCCAGACTACTAAGCCATTGTATTTTATATTCTCACTATAACGACAACACAAACCCTGGATCTATACATTACGCCAGCGGTCGCACTTATGCTATGCCTCAGGCATGGACGCAAAGCCTTAATTACCGACGACGATAGACCTCTTGAGACTGGAGCAAAATTTACCATGCTCTTCGTGGTACTTTAATCGAACTCCTTGTTCTCCAAGGCACCATCAGCGATTGTGCTTGAATTTTTGCTGCTTTCTTGTTGAGTATTAAAGCATTCATTATCTGGTGCGAACGCAACACGTCCATTGTTGAGAACATAACACTATTGTTATCTAAACTGAGACACTATGCAGATATGCAAAACAGGACGGTCTTTATTACCGCATATCTCAAAACCTACAAAGTGTTCGTACCAACCGACCAACGTTACTATTAACACAAAAGTTTCTCGCATATTTTCCATATAGACCGAAAAGATATCCTCCAGAAACCCGTACGACTCCACCTGCGACTAGCTAAAAACTCCGATCATGGGCTGCTTACCTTTTTGCATTGTCCGGGGCAATGAAAAGCATACTCCATATACCTTAACGTCGCTTACCAAGCGCCTTGCTCGCTGCCGTCCATGGCGTCACTCGAAGAAGCAGTACAACGAAAATCACACCAATACTACTATCTCTTCCTCTAATCCAAATGGCGAGTACTCCGCTCGTCGTCGTCTATCAGCACTGCGCAAGCAGGAAATCGCTAAACAGCTAGAGCGAGAGCGTGTAAATCAGGAACTGCTGGAAAGGGAGCGCCGGAGACAGCAGGATCTAGAACAGGAGCATATCGAGCAAGAGGCTCTAAGACGAAATAGTTTGGAAACGGAACTGGCTGAGGAGCATAGATTCGAATGGGACCGCTTGGAGTTAGCAGTTTCAGACGGACCTGCAACCTACCATCCCCATCAATCTGATCTAAATCTTGCGAAATTCTCTTCTCCGGGCAAACGGCCTCTTAAACACAAGACCACTTCGGTGCCTCTTCGTGACTTCTACGGTGTTCGGGACGAACCTTTGCCCCTTGGTCCACAACCCCTCTTTGCTGGTCAAAGGCCCAGTGGGCAAATGCGACCACATAAAGCGAATACCTCTCAGCTCCAGGATGACTCTCTTACTGATGATGACGAAATTCCGGATTGCTACTTAGACGAGAGCGTACAGCTTCCGAGGCAGGTAGAAGCAAGACAGCCGCCGCGAAGAAGAGTAGAGAGCCCGGAAGTGTCACCACGCACCCTACCAGTCCGCTCTTCGTCTTCAAACGCAACAACGATACATCACAGTGTTGCCTCACGTTTCGATATCAACGTTTTGGCCACTTATAGCAACCGAGTCTGCGGATCTGATATCGTGTCACCCAAATTTCCCTTACCTAGCTTTGAGAGGAGAAAATCAAGCAGAAGATCGATTGCGAGTAAATCCGAGGGGATCAATCCTTGGGCCATGTTTGACGCTTGTGTTCAAACTGACAGCAGGCTCAACCCGTTTGGCATTCCAGCCAGAGAATACTAGATACCAATAACTTTGCTTATATCTTTTCCTCGCAATCTTCTAGAGCAGGTCTCTGTCGATCCTAACTTTACTCAACATGGAAACATAGCACAAATTATCCAAACGAAATGACGATCGCAATACCCATTGTTGACCTCCTTTGTTGTAGTTTGGGATTTCCACTTCTCTCTTTGTCCATAATTTACTATCCTATTCCATTGTCTTCTCCCCATTGTTCCAAACCTCTGAACCCACTCCATATCTACCCATCTTCTTCTCTCCCCTCTCCTAGCCTCTCTTCCCCCCCTCTAATCCCACTAACATCCCAGTCCAAACAACCACCACTTACAACCGACCAGGCCACCCCACCCCTACCAAACCCAGCAAACTCACGAAGCGAAAATGGGCTGTGCCCACTCCCACTCCACTCCAAACCCCTACGACGGCGAAGCCAACAACCCCTACATGAACCCTCCCCCGCCCTTCACCGAAGACGTCGCAGCTCTGCCACCACAGTATCAGAATCGCAAAGCAGAGAACGCCACTAACCGCCCCAAAATGACCAGAATGCAGAACTATCGCTCCAGGCATGAGGAGTGGCTGGACTCCACGGCGTCTGGAGATTTGGGAACGAGACCCGCAATCGGAGTGGCTTTTTAAGGATCTTGCAGTTTTACGGAAGATGATGCGGAGGGATAGAGAGGTGGAGATGCTGCATAGATGGAGAGTCGTTGGCTTTGAAAGTCCGGTGTTGATGCGGTTTGCTCTAGGTTTCGCGAGTAGTAGAGATACTGTATGTAGATAGGAATGAAAAGCGAGTGACCTGTTTGTTGCTGGGGCTTCTTCTGTTTATCTACTAGCGTTATCTGCCAACCTTGTCGTGAGGAATCTCCTTGAGAAATAGTTGGGATATTTGGGAAACGGGGTATTCCCTCTTGGTCTACCATCTTTTACCTTGGTGAACGATTATTTGATCCTAGAAGTTTGCAAGCTCGGCTTTAATCTGCTGCCTGCTCGCCCCTTCTTTCATTTTCGACCGCCAAATACTACACCACGGCAATCATTTTCGTCCATCAAGCGAAAGCCGCAATACCAATGGGGTTTTGCTGATGATCATGCTAGCAAAGGAGAGGCTTTGCTGTGCAGCACCTTGCAGAGCACAAGAAGAGTTTCCTACCGGGCAGCGTCGTTGTTGCAATACCTCATACCCCACCAAGCTAGACACTATAACTATCTTGTTCGTACGAACTCCTTCGCGTCTTGAAGAAGGCAGATTCACAAGGATTTCGAAGCTAGTACTGATATTATTGCCATAATTTAGTCCCTGTATGCGCCTCACCAAGCCCACAACGGTCTGCCAACGGCATTGTGACTATGGCAACGCTTTACCACTTTCAAGCTGGAAAACGCCATTATCATTATCCTAGACATTTCCTTTCTACATCCAGAGAAGGCAATAGGACTATTTGAGAAGTTTGAGACTTGCTTTATCACCCTCAGGAAAGTACGATTGTTTTGCCTCCTCGCATATCTGTACACCCTTCCTTTAAACCCGCGTTTCTTTGTTGAGTCTTGAGCATACATAATCACTAAATGTGCTCCATATTCCAATCCATTCTACACACCACTCCATCACACACACACAGAAAATTTCAGAGATTCTCAATCGCAACCAACTTACGGAGACAAAATGTTCGGCCCTAACTCAATCATCGGATACGCCCTAGTTGACTTCCCAGTACCTCTAAGACGCAATCTAGCCTTGTTTATCCTCAAAACTTACCGCCACTGGAATGGTCTGTGCCCCTGGAGTGATCCTGAGTTCTGTACGAGAGTGTTCGTCTGGCTCGAAGCCTTCTGCCTGTGGCTGGCACTCTCCTTAACGTATTTAATCCTCTTCAACCTCCTTAGCGGCACATTCTACGGGGCACGAGCATGTATCCGCAATTTATTCTCTCGACCAGCTTCGAAGCACACAATGCCAGTACAAGTCCCGGACCAGAGAATGCCAAATGAAATCTCAATGCCAGACAGATTCCCAATGCCAGACAGATTCCCTATGCCAGAAGACCTTCTACCACCAGAAGACGGGCTTTTCATCCAGGTCCAATATGCCGACGGGCTAAAATGTGCCTTTCTCTATTTCCTCAAAGCCAAGGAAGACATGCCCTTCCTACAGAGCTACTGCTGCAACCAAAAAATGAAGAATGTGTCGCTAATCAAGGATCTTTCCATGATGACAAAGAGAGAGCTGGAGGGGAGTGCGGAAGCCCCGTTGAGACTATGGCTCAGGGTCCGAATTGATCGAGGACCAGAATATAGAGTGGCAGTGACTGCTATGAGGAGGGAGCCTGGATGGACCGTGACTAAACAGCGAGTATACCGGAGCTCAGACTGGCCATACTCGCTACAGCGAGGAAGCCTGCCGCGAACCATGGCGGATTCGCATGTGCACTTGATTCGTAAGACTGTCAAAAAGTAGCATGTAATATGAAGTCGAGGAAGGATATCATTTCTTATGAGATGCAATCTCAAGCTCCAATATATATTGAATTCTTCAAAAAGAAAAATATATATCACGCGCTTACGCAACGGAATCTTCACTGTAACTCTTTATCGTCTTGAGATAAGAGTATAAAAATCAGTTTTTACTTATATACCCTCTGTGCCTTAGAAATAGCAGATTCATAAGGATTTCAAAGCAACATGAAATGTCTCTCGAACTAATCCCTTTATTGCGTGCGTCTCCTCAAAGCTTCAGAAAAGATATTCACACAACATCGCCGTCCGAGAAATCTCTACACAAGTCAAACAATACTCCTTTTCACCTCATTTAGACACTTTCCTTGTAATCTCGTAGAAGGGAATGGAAGTCTATGAGAACTTTGAAACCCTGCTTTGTTACTCGTAGTACAAGACAGTGTGTCTCGTTTTCTCTGTCAAGATAGCTTTTAAACAATCCCTTGGTCCAAAGCTGCGGATCTTCTTACTCACTGTTCAAAGCGTCTTGCTTTGTTGATTTTGAGCATATATAGGCACTGGCGATGTTCGATATTCTCACCCATCCACACAGAACACTCTGTCCATCACTCACACAGAACATTTCAAAGAATTCTCGATTGCAAGCAAATCACGAAGACAAAATGTTCGGCCTTACCGCGACCATCGCATACACCATCAAGGACCTCCCTAATTCTCTAGGAGACAAAGCTTTCGCATTCGCATTGAACCATTTCTACGACGTGCAAGCACTCTCGCCGAAAGATCTCATCGAGCTGAAACGTCTATCCTTCATGTGGGTTTAAGCCTTGTTGGGATCGGTTTCAGCCTTGTTCTCTTACTTTTCTGTAAGCTCATTGAGTTGACATTGGCCGATGCACGGAAATGCCGGGACTTTCAATCTCAACGAGCCCTGGAGAAGGCCGAAACGGGGAAAGTCATACAAGCGCTGGAACAGGCAAAGGCAAGGGAAATCCTACCGCTAGACAATCTTGCGGCGTCAGACGATCTTCCACCGGCATCCAAAACTCTACAATTCCTTGAGCAATACAACAAGCTCCCTGTCGACTTTAAAACTAACGAGGTGCAACCTATCCGCCTAAACCTGAGAATCACAATCGAGAAAGACGGAATCCCCATTCTGCACAACTTCCGCTCCAACGAAGTAATAGAGAGCATAGCTGTCTCAAAGGGTCCTTCTGATCTGGTGTATCACCCCAAGAAAGGCGATCTGTTCGAAGATCCGTTGAGGATAATCTGCAGTATCAGACTCTCTAGAGGTCCGGAAATGACGCTGCTAGTAGCTGTAAACAAAAACGTCTCGAACGGCAGCCGAGGGTGTGTTGTGGTTGACCAATTTGTGAAGGGTCAGAGACACGTCCCCGTTGAAAGAAAAAGGGAGCTTTTACAGTACCGTGGTGAGACTACTGAGCGCCATGTGCACTTCCGGGCATGAAGGAAGTAGATGGACAAGGATTTCGTTTGTACTGAAAACAGGTTCCATACGTCAGTATAGATCAATTCAAATGAAAAACCACGCGCCTGATCCCAACCTGTTCCATCCACACAAAACTGTGACCTGCACCGTGATTCATATTCGAATATTCCAAGCCCTTTTAAGAACATCTTATAACCTACCAACATTTTATTCTTGCAGTGTAAAGAACAAAGTGATTTTGAAGATAGAACTGGTCGATTTTCCGTCGTTTCTCATCCACTAAAGAAGGCAAGGACAGTGCTCTTCATTGCGTCTCCTGACCTGACACGGAATATAACAATCTTCATGCTCTGAAACAGTTTGTTTGTTTGTGGGTACCCGTACAATGTCAAAGTTCTCCAGTGCTATGGCTTCTCATGATGAAAGAAGGCCATCGTCAAGAACCATCTTCGTTGACTCAGTTCTCATACAATGTCAAAGTCCTCCGTATATAACCTTTATGCGCATATAACAACGCCATCGTTGGTGCATTATTAAAGTATAAAATCGGTCTCATGTTCCGAGTTACCATGCATCTTTAACACTCTGAACGATAAGCAACGCAGAAAACAAGCTCTTCTCACAGAACTCTCTTCAACGAGACGCTTTACAAGTCAGAGCACTCTGATTACTTCCAATATGTCTAACCTCCTCAACTACCAAAACTCTTCTTGGCATCAACCTACGACGTTCCATCTGTCACTTAGAGCAGTCGACCACAGTTCAGCCATGCCTCGCGAGCTCTTGGTTTTCACGCTTTCCGGGCTTCCCTTATTGATAGCTCTTGGAATCGTCTTGACCTTGTTCTTGGCAGCCTCAGCACTCGCCATCTCTGTAATTGTTGATGGTATTCAATATCGGATAGGTCTGTTCTTGCGCTTGGTCCGGAATTTCAGACGGAATCCTACGCCAGCACCGATAGAGCTCCCAGCGGTCAGGGTTCAAGATCGCCCAGAGTGTTTTGGCCAGCATCATGCACCGGAACCAATAGAGCTTCCAGCAATCAGTGTTCGAGACCGCTCAGAGTGTTCTAGGCCGCATCCTGCGCCAGAACCAATAGAGCTCTCGACGGAAGGTGCTCAGAATTGGTCAGGAAATTCAAGACAATACTCTGCGCCATCGCCAATTGATATTCCGACTGAGGGCGAGGAAGGATGGTCAGACGTGTCCGACCAGGATCTAATGCCAGATCTGACAGAGCCTTAAGAAACATCTCAAGTCGATCTCCCGACGGAGAGTGATGAGGATTGGTCGGATATCTCCAGCCAGGATCTGCGCCAGAACCGAGAAAGCCAGAGACAGGTCCCCCAGGTCGAAAGAGATACGCGATCCGTGAAATTGTTGCTCCTAAACCGTATGCATCGATCTTAGAGTTCGAGTCATTGTTGGTCGACAAATGGATCATCGGAGAGTGCTAGGAAGGACCGTCGTGGACGAGAAGGAGAGCGAGGCCGGTAAGATATTTTCTTCTTACTAGAAGTAGGGGCATCAACCTCCAACTCACTACGGACTTAACACCCATCATGGTACCCACCGCGACCATTCACGAGGCTATAGACGCGGCAGACACCGCTATCCGTAAAACAAACAACATCTGTTGGCTGAACATCGAAGCAAGCACAGCAGAAACTGAAGTCAGTCGGATGGAGCTCTAGACATGCACGGCGAGTGCCCAAGCTGGCCACGCGACGACGAAATATCGACAAGGTGAAGAGCAACTCGTCTCGGCAACCGAAGCTCACTACACGCGCCCAGTAGTCGATGTCGAGCCAGAACAGAAGCTCTTCACCGGTCGACTGGTTCTAATTTGGTGCTCTGTTCAAGCAGAACACGCCGTCAATGCAGAGTAGGGAACAAGGAGGACGCCTCCCAAGTACAGATATATATAAGACTAAATGCAAGGAAACCCTTCGCAAACCACCAAATAAGTAAATCCCATTTCGAAGTGATGAACACCGTAGTCTTAAGAGAAAGCGAAGATAGACAGTTACATCATCCTGCACATGCCTGTCTCGGATACACTGCCTTCAAAGGTCGTTTCAGATGCGTAGACATTTGCTGCCTCTAACCGAATATCTTCTATTTGGGTTCTTTCTACTAACCTCATGTCCCGTGAACAGTGTCTCGGCATCTTTCGTTTAGCGGTAGTTCTTGCATGTACGCGCAGGCTCTTAAGAATGCCTTCAACCATATGAATTCCTTTTCACGGTACGTTTGTATTTTGTTACTGTATTTGCCACGCGGGACATCTTTCCCCATCGTCCATAAGTCGAGATTATAGAGATTCCGATGAGGTGAATACCGGCGTAGAGTTCTCTGAGATCCAGTGGCATGGAACTGCTGAATACGGAGTATATTTCGTTCTGAGAACCTCTGCCTTGCCGGCGCTTGAATCTGGCGAGGTATACACGTAGGTTAGACCTTCAATGGCAATTTGTATGTCTCGGATGACAGACGTTGAGTAGATCTTGCTGTCTCCTTTCCGCAAAGAATACCGGTCTAAACAGTACAAGAGGTTGAAGGGAAAACGGGCAAGCTTCAAGAGACAACCGATAAACTTCAAGGGAAAAGGACAAGCTCAGCCAGGACTTGGAATCGGTCGCACAGCAGCTTGAAGAAACGTCTTTCAAAGTCGAAGATGAGTTTTATGTCAAGATCGTGCTCTTACTAGGCCCTAGAGCTGCTCAATGCTATAGTGCTAAAGTACTCGACGTTAGACAGGGAGATTGCTAGGCGTCAGAAAGCTCTCAGCCGTATTAAAAAGCATTTAGTCTACAAGGACTATGACTCAAGCAGCACATGGTCTGCTGCATCAAGCCAAATCTGCCGTGGATTGCGTCAAACAATAGCTCAGAGCCAAGCTTGCCGAGCAATGATGGCCAGACCCCCTCTGACTGATTGGCTTTGTTCCACTCCTGTGGCCAGGGGAGAGCTTAAGAAAATCATCTGGATCAAACCTGCCAAGTCGCGAGACCCATACGTCTCAAATATTGCGCTTGAATCGGTCAACGCTCTTCGTATGTCTGACGAAGTCCCCCAGGGCTTACCGATTAGTGAAGGGGCCCCTGTAATTATTCATTCCGTGCATTAGACTGAGCTTCCATATCTAGCTTGCATAGATACCAAGCGCACCACCAGCACTCTCTTGAAAGAGGCTATATATCAACTCCTCATTTGTCATCCTTCGCCGGTGCTGAAGCATAAAGCCCTCGAAATCTTGTCGAGATGCGCCTCTGGAACAGCGAAACTGAGCCTAGAGGATTTATGGTCTCTCATGCGCGAGCTTCTAGATACATTCCCATCTGCTTGCCAGTCCCACAAATCAAGCCAGTTATTCAACGCAACCAATATTCTGGATTATCGACCGAATCGACGAATGTGCATTCAGCCATGTCATGGGGCCTCGAATGACTTTGCAAAATTACTCGACAATCTTGTTGGTGGACCAAACGGCCGGCCAAGGGTTTTGATCACGAGCCTTTATCCACCACAACGATGTGATCCGAAGTGGGCGGGTGGCTTTGAGGATGGCGAAGAAGGGTTAAAATCTTGGGTAGAATGCGAATACGCGAGTCGATAGGTCTAGGGGATTGTGTCTTCCAGCATTTTTTTGGTCAAGATAGCCGGTCTGCCAAATTCCGAATTTATTCGTAACGTTTTATTCAAGCCCACACTTTATGCACATACCTGCATTTGCTGAATTCTTTGAGCTGGTAAGATAGAGACTCTTGTAGCTGGTCCCGATAGAATTCACTTCCTCCATGATGCTAGGAGGAAAAGGTTACAAGCTAATCTCAGGACGTTTCAAGACCAGCATCGGATATTGTGTATTAACTCTTCACCTGTTGTGCGGTGGCAATAGTAGTATCTTTGAAGAGTCCCAAGTCCCTACGCGTCGATTACTGGAAGAGAATGTGAAGATAAGGAACTTTTGAATACCTAGTTGTTCCCAAGGGTTTCATTACAAGCTATGATGTGTAATTTACGATCTTACGCCAAGCCGCATTGTTATATTACGATTTGATCTACCTTCCTTGCAATCCTCCCGACTGCCAATGGCCATCTTCCAAGCTTTGCTCTATATCTTTAGCCACTTCTACATGTTTCCTTGCATCTCCTAGCCACTGTCTTTTCCCTTGCACCCGCAATGGCGGCATGGCCTCAGCACGCTTATCCTGTGAGACTATAGTTAAGCAGCGATTGTGCTGAACCACCGTTGTGCAGGATGCTAGTTCTAAATAGAATGATAGGTCTAGTGATATCTGGATAGAAAAATATCTACGGGGTTACAATTCGTTCAATACAACCGATTGCGAAGAAAGAGTCCTTGTTGCAAAGTTGCGGAAAAATCCTTCGAAAGCCTGTGTAACTGCTCACAGATCTACAGTACTGTCTCAGCATGAGTGCCATGTGCCCTAAACACGTAGTAACCAACGTTCAAGTCACTCCGGAATCCATGCCGCCTGCTTTTTCCTCTTCCATCACTATCTCGTATTTTACCGTTTGTTCTCTCCTCTTCAACCCCAATTTCTTGTTCTAGCTCATCCAAGGCCAGTTCGTTCTCCTCTAAACATTTCTCGCTCGTCTAAATCCTCCTTCTATTCTTCCAAGTCTTGCTGTCGTTCCTCCACTTCCGTCCGTTTCTGTTCAACGTCCTTTTCCGCTGAACTATATCAGTCTCTCGGTCTAGAAGCGTCCTCTCTCGGTCTAGTATCCCAAGATCTCGTTTCTCTGCGGAAATTGTCAACGCCTTCTCACTCTTCGCTTGTTTGAGTATTAGCTCTTGTTCTCTCAACTTCAAACGCTGTTACTCTTTGCTCGCCTGTAACACTAGGAAAATTCCCAGCCCGCCGAGTGCAGCTCTTGAAGCGAGAAACCGTACCGGTGAGGTAGCAATGCCTCCTATCGTAGGCGGCTTTGGTAAAAAAAATTCCAACTTTGGTGTCTTGAGTGGAGAAAGCTCAAACAATGAAAAAGCTTTGAGATTGGATGACTTCGGCGACCAGGCTTTGAATCCGTGCAAGGATGTTCGAAGTAATCCCAACATCCGATGCCGGGCTGGATACGCAATCAGACCCGCAGCCGCAATACTGATTTAAAAGGTGGTTGCTATCTCGAGGGTGTCCAATCCTTCATTTCCCACTAACTCTCGACGTCGATCTTCGGTAACAGGTCCACCAAACCGCAAGACGGGTTTTCTGCGAGACTAAGGAAGAAATCGTGTCTACTGCCATTGCCCAAAACCGCACATACCCTCTTCTTCTGATGCAGGCCTTTCTTCGAACTTCTGTTACCGTTCATCTTGCCCTGAGCACCGGAGTGTGTGCTTGTCTCGGGAGCACCAGCAGACATGAGCTTCAACCGGCATTGCGAGAAGCCGGTATTGAAAACTCTGAACATGGTGTTACCTGGCGGCTGGAACGATGGGGAGGACATTTTAGCTATAACTTTTGCGTCTAAAAATGTGCTCAACTTCTAAGTGTCTGTCCTGTACAGTGTTGCTTATTGGAAATAGTTTTGTATTTGTGGGCATATTCAAAACCTATATGCAAAGAGAACGCAATACCAAGACATGGGATGGCAGGATGACTCATTGCTATCTTCGCACAAGAAGAGAAACAAGCGTAACTCCCAAAACGTCTTAGTAGCCTATGGAGTTCATAAAAGAATCGTAGAAGTTTACGGTGTTCGAGCAATATGGTAGAAACGTACGGAAACTAGAGTCCACCACATGAATTCAGAGAGAGCAGACGCATATATGAAGGAAGATATAAATAGCCCAAATAGATAACTCAATCTCACCCAGCGTCAGACAGCTTTCCGAGTCCTAGGTACGATTTCCTTTCTGCAGTGTGCGGTTCACATAGGCTATCCTAATCATGTAAAGGCAGATATTACCCCTCATAATTTTGGTATCCACAGCAAAGTAAGGAAGCGAAGAACACCAGTTAAAGCTGGACTTAATGCTAATGGAGTTGCAAGAATCTACCCGTACTTTCATTGTGCTTGGTGTGGTTCTAAGCGAGTGAGGCGTTGGTTTTGCTATACACTGCAAACATATCTAGAGCACTCATTCCAAAATGAAATAAGATGTTGTTTGTGAGGGTTGGAGAGGTTTGAAAAGAGGAAGCTAGGAAATCCAAGTTCCTTCGTTTCGGAAGTCCATGTGAAAAGGGCGCCATTGCCACGGCTTGGGATTTATCTGCTATGAAAAACGGTCAAGACGGGAGAAGTAAATGTCTCTCGAGAAGCTGAATGCATGTGAACCGATCAGGAGACGGCCACGGAACCTCATATGGTAGGCCAAGACGAGTGATGACTATTTCGTATGCCTTGAGTATTGTGTGCTAGATTGTTTGATGTGTTGTGTACATTAAAAATTTCGTCTGTGTGCTAGGATTGCTATATGCCCCTGTTAAATTCGACTTTACCATCCTCACCTCCTTTGTCCCAGAACGCTTCCTCCAATCTCCGTGCCTCTAGGGCCTGCCGTTGCGGGAAGGCTGCCAAAGCCAGAGGTAAGGCGAAGATAGATGTTGTTAGGATTAGCCCTACAATCGATCAGTTATGGCAAACTCCCAAGACAATATCCTTCGGTCATACCAAGATTTATCGGCAACGTCATCCCAGGTCTCTTCTTGAGCCACTCTGTCCGTTGTAACCGAACTAATATCAGAGGTGGTAGCACCATGATGGGAGTAGCGTTCAAGACCCGGCTCAATGCTGTTTCCGCAACTGCGATCGTGGCCGCTTTCTTGCTCTTTCCCAAGCTTTGCACTGCTTTACCGTCCTTTTCCCTTTGCACCTTCTCTTCGTAGCTAAGAACAGGGTAGATGTCGATCCCTTTTCGCATTTCCTCCCCTCGCATCAGGAACACGTTGAGTGCTCCCGCCGAGGCCACAGCCGCAAAGGGTACCAGGCGTGTGAGAATCGTCTTTGTGCCAGGTGATAACCGTTTTAAGCGAGGCACGATCGCGTTCAGGCCTAATGCTACCGAGCATGAAGCTGATACTGCGAGGAAGTAGGATTGGACCATTGTAGAAGTAGAAAGAGGTGTGGATTTGTTGGCATTTGCGCTGTTGATAGCTACATTGAGAGACTGATTGGTGATTTGCCATAGAAGTGTGCCTGTGGTCTGCGAAGTCTTAGCAGATTTGCTTCTGTACAGCTATTGGTGACCTGCCTGGAGCCCAGGCGTGAGCATGCCTGCCGTAACGACCAAGTTGGAGATGACAAAACATGACATGCGGAAGGGCAAGAAGACTGGCTCTCCGGTGTCTTGCAAATGTCAATGGACGTTGATGTCTCAGGGTTTAAAGTGGGCGCATACCTGGATGTAGCGTCGAGTCCACAATCTTCTTGGCGTGCCACAGCTCTGGGGTCATGGAGTTAATCTGTCCTTGCTTGAACGACGATATAAGCTTCTTCGCATTCTCGAGGCCAGCAGCTGAGACAAAGAGGGTTCTGCAATCGATTCATTTAGCTTACGAGCTTGCCAATAAATTTTGGGGATCGGAAGCATTCGCAGTATACCTACCACACCAGAGTCTGGTGAGGCGGCCTCACCTAGGATCTGCAACTTCTGCGGATTGTCGAACACGTCCCCAGTAGGTATTGAGATTATACTGGGATGCTGGCAGATCGCGGTTCCCCAGAAGTGACGCAGACATGATGGCATGTACTTCTACAGTTCCAGGCCTGAAATCAGATGGATGAAAGTAGTTGTACTCTATACAATGGCGCAGAACGTCGGATGTCTCTCTAAGGAAAGCGGTGAAGTCGAGCGGATATATTGCGGAGATATCGTAGTAATACGGCTAGGCACTGTTGTACTGTATATTACCCCTCGGGTCACGCTAACTTCCGCTGGAAACGGTTTCATCACCTGCACTCGGGACATTTGCCAAGTGTTCTGACGACATGACAGCTATTTGGCCTCTCATGAGATGGATCGGTAATTCCGTACGTCCGTACATGGGAGTGGATGCTCTCCATAGATTGTCGTCCGGTCAGGCCTTCATCTCGACGCCAGCTTTCAAACATGGCAACGAAGCTATTTGAAGCTTCCAATCTCTCAGCCACCTAAAAGGATACCACTTGTTAGGAATACTGTTTGACTTCGGCCAGAATTTCTGGCAGCTTATATATCGTTTATACTCGACCAAAGGCTGAGCTCGGCTTTATATGCCGTTTGGCCTTGACCGGAGGCTAATTATAACGTCATAGCGATGATTAACTTCCTTCGTCATGAACCCTACAGACGTAGACGCTATCGGAGTAAGATCATTGTCAGCAAGTGCCAGCAAGCATACCTTTGATCCGCTCTCAGATGCTGGAGACAACCGCCGTATATTAAAACCGTTGCAGCGTCGCGTATGGTGCGTGGAATGAGGACATCTCTCAAAAATCCTCTGCACGCTCTGTCTCTGTATCGACCAGCGAATTCCTGTGCTTCATATAACAGTAAAATTCCTCCCAATCTACATGACTTGTGCTACAAGTTCATCGTCTCCGCCAAGCTACTACTACTTCCTGTTGCGAGTTCCAGTTTCGGATCGCCTGAGAATCTGCCATGGCATTTCGAAAGTCTTGATCAGCAAGGTTTGACAGAAGGCGACTTGAAGGCAGAAATAGAGAAAGCTAGAGGTGACATTCCCAATAGGAAAACAGCGTTGGCTCATCAGAAACCAAAAAGCTCGCGTGCAGAGACAGCGAAGGAGGCTCGCAATACGGAACACCTGGGACAACAACATAATAATCGTGTCGAAAGAATAACGCCAATCGAGAATGATGCGAGCGATGAGATCACTGAAGATCCTGAGGGAGCGCTCCTTGAGGCTATTTCAGACGGAGAAGGTGGAGAGTAAACAGTAAATACGACTCCATATGGACGAAGCGTGGAGTTTCCTGAAGGTCTATATGACTTGTGAGACGATGGTAGACCCCAGTAGAATAGCGAAACCAATCCTCTTTCTTACATTAGGTGAGTCGCCCTGCTACGAAGCAAAAGTCAGAAAATTACGATCGCAAGCGTGCAGATGAAAACTATGTAACGATGTCTCGGCGCTGATGAAATTAGAAGGCGCGCTTCTAACAAAACTGGCTCATATAGTTCCACTGCGGTAAAAAATGGGTTCATCAAGGGACCCTCCCGGGACTAGATGTCATGCAGTCATCACGTGTTCTGCAACCATGCTTTTCCTCTGGGGTGTCCTCGAAGAAGTCCTAAACTGCACATGGAAAGCCTTGACATGGCTCTAGTGATTATTCAGTTGGCCACTTATGGCCATAGTCCAATATTGGCCATCATCCAGATGATTGCCCTGGTATACACTGCCAGAAGTAACACATTATTCGTAATTTTTGCGGACAAGAAATTCCGAACCTCCGCGACTTGGTCTGTTCTGACTATGATGACCTTTCTGATATGAAGCCTGGGCCTATTGAAGATATTCGTGAGCCTTTCGCAGATTGCTTATGGTCAGCAATATCTTTTTCACACTCCCTCATTGGCTGTCGAGATGGGAGACAAATGTTCGCTCCCTTCGTGCAAGTCTTCCCTTCTCGGAGCTTTCCAGAGAAGATCAATCGATCCTGCGTGGCGAATTTACCGAATACATTGCCCTTAATTCTGACACTGATGCCGTTCAGTTTCATGACAACCATGTCACATGTACAATGAAGCCGTTCTTCTCTGGCTCTAAAGCTCTGACAAGAGGCTTCAAGAATGGTGGTCTCCTAGAGCCCGAGACAAGGCCTATATATGGGATCTTCACGATTGGTATGGAATGGCTGTATACACGGAACCTAATCTATCTCCCTATCGGCATCGAACCATTCCGTGAGGTGTGCTCCAGCACTAGATCCAATGTTATTTCCCAAATGGAAACCTCCATTCGTACTGTCGGCAGCAAGATAGAGCAGGACATCTTCGAAACAAGCGTCTTACACGACAAGCTGAATGCACTCCGGGCTGTTTCGTCAAGGATCCACGAAACAGTCCAAATGCTAATGAATGCCACGAACAAGACGACTATCATTGAAGGTCGGCCAGTTTGGGGGTGGCTTCTATATACACATGGAAGGTCCAAGCTTGATGATTACATTGTAAAGCAACAGATCGACCGTCTTGGATGAATGGCGCTAGTCTTTGGCCACGCTTCGCAGTATCTGGCTCAAAAAACCGTTCACCTAAGAGCCGTTCAATCTGGACTTCACGATCTAATGGAAAGGTGGCAGTTCGAATCCAAGGGAGGGAGTGATGCTTCGTCTTGATTCGCAGAACAAGTTCGGGCAACGGACAAAGAAGTACAGGAACTTGAACAGTCGTGGCTCATCTGGAGTAAACAGCGGAAGGATTCGAAAAGCAGTTTCTTGGTCAGTGATTGCAGCTTCTGGGTTCTTCATGGCCATTCTATTTGTCTCCGATATTCGAAGCTGGACGGTTGTACATCCATGGTTTTTGATTTCAAGCGTTGCTGCTATGTTGACAGTGCATCCCGATCGTGGCCTATCTTGTCAAGCATGCGAGGGCTACTCAGTGTTGCAGATTGGAATCGAAATATAACCTAATATATGAATAAATATGGAAATGCTCACCCAGTGATTGCACATCCTTCCTTTTGATACCATGCTACCCGACCTGTGTCAGATCTCAAGCATTTGCAACAGATTCACTGCCATGCCTATCGTCCTCTCTTACTCTGACATCCAACTGCTTTAAACCGTTGCTCATAGAAATCGCTCTCATATTTTCTATAATAGAACGAGTCGCTTGGCTTCACTGCCTGATCGCTTTGACTGATCTCAGCTGCTCGGCTACAGTTATGATAGGTACCGAAGGTACAGTACCACTGCCATTAGTGGCTATGATTATTGATTTAAATAGTAAGAACTAATGTTGTTGTTGGCCGTGTGGCCTAATGGTTAAGGCGTTGGTTTTCGGCACCAAAGATTCCGCGTTCGAATCGCGGCATGGTCGAAATATGTACCTTTTGCTTCCAACAGAACTTGATAAGGTACACAATTTTTTGCATCATACATGCCGATATTTTCTTATAGAAGAATTTTACGATTCATGATTGAGAGATTAACCATCGCAAAAGTTGGGCCCTGATTGATCCATGAGAGCTTGACTAAGCAAAATGAATCTCGAGGCGTCCATCTATTCGCTGCTGGAATGTAGAAAAGGAATGTAGATGTGCGTTGGTATACGGACTACGGACTGCCCTTCGCAATTGAAAGCTATGTTGTGCAAAGCAAGATGGTCCAATTGAAAGGTTGCTTGTATGTACTCTCTACCACGGAGATTTGATGAAAGGAGGTTTGGATGGTAATTAAAGCTTGCGCTAAGGACGGACGTCATGAATATGTAATTTAACACATGCATGACGACTATTATGAAGACTCGATTAATAATTAAAATTTCCTTTTTAGTTCTTCAGCACCTTCTCTTCTTTCGTGCTCACATTTTGCTACAATGTCGGCTGGCCGATATTATCATATGCACGAGATGGCCAATTGGGATTGGATGTGATGGGCAGCCAAATGGAGCAGAAGCTCCTTCCAGCTCAGGTCGACACGGTTATTGTTGGCAATGGTCCCTCCGCCCTCATCCTATCTTACATTCTCAACGGCAACATACCATATTACAACGCCTCAAACCCACATCCGGATCCGATACTACACCAAAAGCTTCTCCAGTCGCCAGCCCTGCTCAATGTTAACGTAGCCGACCTTACAGCGCATTTCACTGCGTCCCGCCTTTCCTACTCGACTCAAGCCCTTCCCATCAATGTCCTCCTTGATACGCTCATTCGACCGTTGGCCGATACGCATCCTGGCGAACACCGCACATGTGTGGAATGGCGTCACGAGGAAACAAAAAGGGTGCCTCATGTGGTCCTAGGCAATACTGCGCATGCTGGAGGTCAATGGGCAGACAATCCGGTTTCCGCGAGCTGGGACATAGGAACCCTGAGCTATGCGGAGATGCTCTCATTACCAGGCTATACATTTGAAAACCACTATTATAGGATCAATGCTAGACAGCCGCCAGACTTTCACCGACCAACACGTCGGGAAGTGGCCGGCTATTTGGCGACATACCCCAACATGGTCAATATCAGTGACTCGGTCTTTACAAATGTTGATGTCAGTGGTATCAGCAGAACGATTGACGGTTTCCACCTAGCAGCTCCCAACATCCGGTGCAAACATCTTGTGCTTGCGTCTGGTATCTTCGCAAACCTGATCCCACCACGTCCACTTTTGCAACCATTAGCTGCTTTGCATCCTTCAACTTCTATCCGTCTCACTCCCTTACTCATAATTGGCTCTGGTTTCACCGCGGCGGATATCATTATCTCAACTCCACCAGGAAGGAGGATTATTCACATATTCAAATGGGATCCAGATGAACATCCTTCGCCACTCAAGGCATGCCACCCACGTGCGTATCCGGAATATGCCAGTGTATATCGTCAAATGAAACTTGCTGCCAAAAAGGCACTCAATATTCACGACTCTGCCACTCCTTTACGCTTGAAGAAATGCAATCCCTTTTTTGCTCAGCGCAACTGGGACAATACATACGAAGGGTTCCCTAATACGTTCATAAAAGATGTAGCAATGCGTGATAATTTGGCTATTATCACGCTTGAAGGGAGCTCTGGCCGTACTTTTGACCGAGAGGTTTCAAGCATGGAATATGTCGTCGGAAGGCGCGGCTCTTTGAGGTTCCTTGACACAGAGATCAACCGAGAAGTGCTTGGCGTAGACCGACAAATTACAGGCAACAGTGACATGATTTCCGGACGTACACTACGAGCGAAGGCCGAGGAATCTCTCGAGGTTGCACCTGACGTATTCATTATTGGAAGCTTGGCCGGGGATTCTCTCATCAGGTTTGCTTTCGGTGGATGCATCTTTGCTGCCCACCACATCATGGAACGTGTAGGTCAGATTAGCCACCAAACTACAACTGAGGCCGGCACCATAAAAATTGCCAATGGAGACATTACCAGCAAACCTTTGGGGATGGGCATACAGACTCACAGTAATAACGAATACATTATGACTAATGGCCATAGTGACCTTGGAATAGACAGAAAGACGAGGGCGACGTCAACAGATCTGGAGGTTAGAAAAGTGCAAGTCATGGCGTGAGTCAGGATTGTGCGCTGGAGGTTGTCGTCATCCGACTTCCTCTGTGGCTTCCCTGGTACCTCCTATTGGAAACCAGCCACTCAACATGTGTTGATCATGTATCAGGTGAATACAAAATGTCCCGCACTGAACACATGCGAGGTCAGAAGGTTCAGGCCGAAGGCAGTCAAGGGTACAATGAATACATACTTTCTAGGAGCGCAGAGCATGTGCGATATGGTGAACTCGAACCTTGAATAGAAGATCAATCTGAACAGGGGTTTATCACGTGCCCTGAATCAGACGCGTCGCGTCCCCAAATCTCCTGCCGTGCTTTCTAGAAGACTTTATATGAATTACCTTACGGAGCAACATCACAATAATGCATACGCACAAGAGGTCTGTCTCACGATCAAAAGACCCCAGCGCACTCCCGAACAGATCCGCGAAGCTTTCCGCTTCCCCAGAAGCTGACACTTACTGTTGGCTCTTGCGTATTCAAAGATCGAAGGTCTCAAGAACCACATAGCCGAACTTTACGGCTTCATAGACAACAGTGGACTCGCTCTCGGTATGGACTGCTGTTGCTCTCCTCCATCGCATGACCGCTGATATCGCCATCGTAGATGCTCATCACATTCAAAAGCACATGGACGCCCGCGAGAATGGTGCAAAACCCTTGCAGCTCAAAATTCTTACAGGATGAGCGAGGCTCAGGGAGAGTTACATGAAGACACATGCAATGCCAGGAAAACTGGGATTTCTTCGGATGATCTCAGCTAAGCCATGATGCCTTTCCTCTCGAAGATAGAACGACTTTGAGTTATTCCTGGAAACATGCTGTTGGCCTATGGATTAGCTAGAGGATTGGCCCAAAACTCGTATAGTGAGCTGGACGATGGTGAGTGTGGCAATGGTGATAGGCCATCTGACCTGGAAGTGGACGAGCTCCTAGAGAAACTCGCGATTGCTAGGGAGCGCGAGGTCCCAAATTGGAACTTTGTCGGCGAGCTTAAACAGCTCGAAGAAGAAGCCAAACGGTTGGACGACTACGGCATAGAAGATTTATGTTCTCGAACTGTCAAACTAATGTCAGCATGGCGCGATGGGATACCGTAAATCAGAGATAGCGAAGAAAGTGGCCAACGCAATGGGCGGGTCATCCGGACGCCACCCTCTCTTCGTCCAGTGCAGGTGACAAGACTGCCATTGGCTTGACTTTGCCTCCTAACATCAAAGCTGTAACACCAATCAGAATATTGCAACATGGGTCTTCTGGTGGATCGTCAGCAACATGCGATATTATCTCAGAAGGGTTCTCTATATACATCTGAAGATTATGGTCAATATAGCAAGCACTGCCTTTGGTGACGCAAATGCTTTAATGTGTACTCCGACAGAGCTGGGGCTAAATCTAGAGTGACCCTTGGCTCTGTTTATATATTAGAGGCTATCGTGATAATCATCAGTCCTGTATCTCTATTTTTCTTACACATATCTTCCATCCTCAAACAATCAGACTTTTGAGTCGTTAGAGACAATAGATGCATCCCTGACGATTCAAGTGAGAATTTGCAAACCTTCCTTTCAATTGCCTATACCAGTGCCAGAGCTTCAATGCGTAGGAACCCCAGAAACTTGATAGACGAAAGATGTATCTGTCCGCTTGTCACCCCTCTTAACCATTTCCCAGTCAAAAATCCTCATAGAATCGCAAAAGAACATTTCTTCTTAAGCATCGAAACCCTCCAACACGGCACAACAATATCCCGCTCCCACCGAAACGCCCCTATATTTCTCCGTTTCAGTCGAGCATCACTCCCAATCCTGAGATTTCCCATCCCAAATCCGAACGACCATCGTGGATCGAAACCGTCATCAAGGGAAAACCTTGGATACGAGTTGTCGGTTGATCCTCGAATTAAAGTGTTTGAGTTGTAGATGGGTGGGTTGATGTACCTTCAGTGTTTCGGTGATAATAGCACACACATATTCCTTATTCCATTCCCTCCCCTAAAGCTTCACCCCCACTGAGTCGATCATACCTCACTCAATCCCTCAGTCCGGTTCTTTATCCACCCCGCCCGCTCAACACCTACCGCTTCTACCATACTGTACCTCCCCAGCTCTAGACGGATCACTGGGTCACTGTATTGTAAACACTACTTTACTACAGTACTGTCACAGGATATCAGCGTCTGAGAAGTATAGGGGACAAGGCAGTTGATTATGCTAGTGACTTTCGGGGGCTTTCTCTGTTTTGGGGGATTGGAACCGGATGGGGTGAATGAGTGGGTGGTTGAGGCTTTGTGGGGTTTTAGGGGTCAGAAATGCTTTAGGCCATTCACCTTCTTTCTACTCGACCAGTCCTCGTCTGGTTGCTTACCATGGCCTACTTCCGAACCTGACGACTGCCCAATGTCAATACTTTCAACAACATGGTTGGTATACTTCTTTGCATCTGAGCGAACAGCAGCAGCAGTCAGTAATTGCGCTATGGTTACTATTTCCTAGTCCGATTCCTTCGCTATGCTATGGGTATCATCCGTACGTCCATTGCCGGTTTCCACGACATCAATCCGCCATCCCATACGGGTTGTTGTGTCATTATCACCCAGTGTTTGTGCGGATATGTATGCATCCAAAAGTCCGGCTTTGCTCTTTGTGTTTGGAGGGAGGTGTGTACAAGGTGAGTTGGTGTGGAAAAGTTGATTGAAACTGTGTTTGAGTCTTGATATGTAAAAGGACGAGTTATTGAGGTAAGCGTGGTCGAATATTGAATTTCAGCTCGGCAGATTCAAGGATTTTGAATAACGAGTATGAACTATATCCTGAAGAAACCAGATGGTTGATGTCGCAGTATGATGAAGAAATCGGTAATAGAAAAATGATGCATGCTAAAAGTGTTTACCAAGTGGGCCAGAAATCCACCAGCGTAAGAGAGTCGTCAAGCCGACTATGGAACACCAAGTAGTCCTCGTACATGCCAAAGTAATCCCCGACATGGAATGACCAAGGCAGCTCTACCTCTAGATCTCTCCTCTTGTCTTCTCCCATTGAGCGGGGCGGCAGGGTAACGGTAACAACGGATTGCATACCATCGGGTCTGTAGCTCTCCGCCTCTTTATGCAGAGCACCATTTCGGTAGGTAGGGAGGGATACTTCCCCGGGTCGGATTCCTATAGTGGTAAATGGGTCTAAAGCCGTATGGTCGATGTGATTCGGTGGCCATGGAATGTCGACTGGTTGCATGGTGTCTTCATGAAGGAGATAACAGAAAACCGGACGATCGCCATCGAAGCACCACGATTCGCTGATTGGCTTCATTGGCAGGTCCAATCGCTCAGTTGCGAAAGCATCGGCTTCTTTGCTAAAAAATATGACTGTTGAGTGGGACCGTGAATAGCCCCAACCGTTGTGGATGTCCCGGATTATGTTGTCCACTGAGCTGACAACAACAACAGATGTGTTGGACGATCGTGGGAAGGTATGTATGACTTGTCCGGAAACAGTTGAGAAAATGTAGGCCTTGCCTTCAAGATCATTCCAGACTGCCCAGCTTTCGTCAGGCGTTAATGTTAGAGAGGTGTTGCGATAAGGGACCCCAATTTTGATGCCATACTCCTCAGGCAATGGGATTTCGTAGATAATTGAGCCATCTTTCAGGCTTGCTTTACAAAAGGCCGCTTCGATTGGCGCTGGTTGAAGCTCTTGCCTGGGTCGCACAAAGTAAATAGCACTCTTGCCTATCACGGGTCTGTTGATCATTGCTTTTAACTTGATTTGCCATGTGAAGGCCTTGCCTCGAGTCATTTTAACCAGCTTTTCGACTACTCCACCTGGACAACGTTCCAGAGAACTCAGATGCACGAGCAACTCGCCATCTGGAGCAATCTGAACATATTCTATGCTAACCTGCCGGTCATCCAGATCCTTGGCATCAAGCTCCACGATGTCGAATGGTTTAGTTGAGACACCGTCGTCAGACTTTAAAGCGCATATCAAGATTTGGTAACAACCGGGAGCACGCGCTCTCAACCATACAAGAGAGTTGTTTCCAATATGCCAATCAGTGACGTCTGTGCACTTGATAGCTCTCGTAGCATTGCCAGCAAGCAGACTCCCTTGATGATATACTAATGATCGATGAGTGTTAAATGTTTTCCAGTGATCAAGTATGAAAAAATGGATGTGCAAGTAGATACATGGAAGCGAACAACATACAGTATCTTCGAAATTGTAGGTTGGCCTCTTCCCTTGACACAAACTTGTCCACTTTGGATGCCGCCCATGGAAAATGTTTCAGCAAAGCACTCTTTCCGCAGTGAGACTCGGAGCTTGCTTTCCACAACTTCGAGACTCTTCTCAAGGTTTCGGTGTCCCGAGCAGGTAGTAGCGTGATAATGAGACGGACCTCATCGTCGTTCAGAACATGGAAAGGATCTCGTCGGTTTTTCTTGGCTGATCTGGGAACTTTTCTTACGGTAGGCTTTGGCTTTAGAACAGGCTTGGGTTTTGGCACAGAGCCGGCAGTATAGCGTAATACGCTCGACGACGGATGGTAGGGTGTGTCTTTTACGGTAAATGCTCGAGCGAAAGGAGTTGTCTGCTGTTGTTTCTTCCGTGGTTTGTTAGGCTTGCTGTCTCGACGACGTTTTGTAGAAGCTCTGGATGCGGTCTTCATCCTGAAATGCCAGAACTGCAATTAGCCCGAGGTATTTTGCGGTTGAACGTGATGGTATGAAAATGAGGAATGGTATAAAAGAGGTGACGGCTCAGCTTGATGTGTCGAGAATAGATTACTGTAAAATACCCTGTTATTTTAGGCTACATACAAGGCTGAGTTGTGCGGGACATCCTGTCACGTGCATGTTTTCTTTCACCGTTTGAACTGTTTCCAGTAATGGGCAATCTGTGCCTTATTATCTGAGTCACCCGTATAATGCACTCTATCATAACTTCAGAATATGGCTACTCCACTTCCAAGAATTATGTTGCTTCGATAATAGGAGGACAAGGTGATCAATCTGCTATTAACATACCGCCAATCAACATCATCTCTATCCTCTCTCTTTAACCTCGTCCAGTGACTGCGGATTCCGTTATAAGAGACACCAGCTATACGAAGCACCTAACATCGGTCTAACTGTTAGAGAGATAATTGATTCAACACTTGCAGACGCTGGCACTGCCGAGTCCCCAATCTTTGACGCTTCGGTTTCTATGCCACACGAGAAATGGCCGACGTCAGTGGTCTCATTCTGACCGTCCTTGGCCTTTCTTTCAATCTTGTCTCGATCTTTTTCTCCTATGCCAAGGATGTAAGGTCCGCACGGGGAATGTTCAGCAACTTAGTAACGGGCTTTTTGCTTTGATTGTTGTTTTGTAGCACCTGAAGATGCAGCAGGAATTCATTCCGGTCGAGGTATCAGCCAAACACGTCTTTGCCGAAAATTCGTATCAACCCATTGTTCCAAAGATTCTATATGATTCTTGCAAGACCTACAGCAGAAATTGATGATTCCAAAGAGTCGATTCCAGGCGAAACTCCAAAAGATGAAGTGACCATTTCAAAGCAATGAGATCCGACACCATCTTCAGCAACTAGAAAAAGTCAAGACGTTCTTTATACTAGCATTGATATCTGACGAGATGTCTGCCATGACTTACCTGCTATATCTATGTTTTCGCTGACTTCGTTTAGCGATGTGACCCACCAAACCGCTTCGCAAATATCCGATCTTAGGTCTCTCATCTTGAAGAGCAGCCAAGAAAGGCAGATGAAAGATCCTCCTACTTTCTCCCTCGTCAATCGTGCATTATCCGATCCCATCGCAAATCCTGCAATGAATCTTTGCCTTGAGCTTTCCATCTTCTTCCCCAGGATTTGTCCAGGTTCTCTTTTGTACGTTGAACCTATAGTGTCATTTGATTTGACTACATTTTTGTCGATCTCTTTGCATTGATCGGGTTCAACGTAAGCTCACAAATTCAGTATGGGTACCTATAAAAAGGTGATGAAGTGGCTTTCGCCGGTCGCTCCCGAAAGGATAGCTAGCTCTCGCACGCCTGGTAGCGGCGCCTTGTTTGTAGACAGTAAAAGACTTATGGCTTGGTGTGACTCCACCATTTTTTCTGTTTTCTGGCCGGACGGCATCACTGGAGCGGGCAAAACTACATTAATGACTACCGCTGTCGAGAAGCTAGACTCCATGAATGGCCGATATTGCAAGGTTGCGTACTTCTACTATTCCTTCGCTGATAGCGAGTCTCTGGACATTGTGAATATCCTTGCATCTGTTCTAGCCCAGTTATGCGAGCCTGAAGACAAAGTTTACCAGATGGTAGAGACTCTGTGAAATGCTACGTGGGAATGAATGAGAACTTTATCTATCTTGAGCCCTGGAGATCTTCCAATACCTTGAGGAAGGCGTCTCGTGCGCTTTCAGATGTTGGAGAAACTGTTTGCGGAACTGAGTGGGTGCCTTGCATGCATACATATGACCTCGTACTAGAGTGAGGTCAGCATTACAGGTTTTGAAAGAAGAATCATTGATTAACATATTTTATTCGCGAGGAATATCCGTTGTAGAGAAGCGAATGCTCAGGTCAATCTTCGCAGCATTCTGAGGTCTGAAACTCGTATATATCTCGTGAATATGAATTAATTTAAAGAATATGTAAAACTGGGTTTAAATTACGAACTACATTAAGGGTTCTGGTTCTCTCCTTGGTTCTAAAATATCCTAAAGAGAAACGCTAACTTCCTAAAAGGATCAAACTAAACATTATTTAAGGATGAAAACCTCGCATTAAATCGCCGAGACTGGGGATCAGAACGAAAAACGGTGCGTTGCAACTATCTGGCAGACCTCACACCGAGCAAAGGCCTCTTCATCCCAAACCGAAACCTCCCAACCCGAGACAACTTCTCTAGAACCAACGTTTCCATGCGCAGCACCGTCTCTCGGTAAAACGTCTGGGTTGTCCAATCATACGAACACATAACAGCACGTTGCATGCCGCCTTCGGAGCCACACAAGACCACCGCGACAGGCGGGTTTACGGCCTCGAACATGGTTACGGTCATCAGGTATGTGTCGACGAGGGTAAACACCTTGGGCTGCCCATACACGCTACCGTTGGCACGCTGTACAAGGTCTTTCACACCGGGATCTGTGGTTGGGTCTAGGCCTATCAATTCACCGTATTCGTCGATGCGATGTCGTGACAGTGGGGAGCCATGAGGCGTCCAGGTCAAATGACCAAAGTAGGCACCGAAGATGTTTGACTCAATGGTTTCGATGTCCATGTAGCCTTCGAAGCCGAAGAACCAGGCTTGCGTACCCCAGAGCTTGCCGCTGTATATGAGCCGGATCAGATAGGGAGAGAGAAGAACGAAGAGTAGTGCCAAAGCGAGGAAGATGCCGCCGATGGCTTTGAGCGAACTATATCCGGGTGCGACCACGAGACCTATGCCGACGTAGAACAGAAAGGGGCTTCCGCGTAGGCAAGTGCGTGCGATGAGACGCCGCCATGAGTCGCGCACTGCGTTGGCGACCAAGTTAAAGGCTTTCCAACGGATTGTCGCGCCAAATGCTCCATCGATGATTACAGCATCATCGTGGCCGATGCCGGCAACTTGGCATGTCGGATAGATGTCCCACAAGCCAACGCCCCACACATCATCCGTAGACAAGACGGACTGAGCTGGATCCTTTGGCAGGGTACAGATCAATCTTTCGAGCAGCATGTCGCTGTCGTTGGCGAGAGACAGACGCGCAAAAGCTTGAAATGCCGAGTCACTGCTGTCGACATTGGGTCCCAGGCGGAGGAGCCCCATCAGCGCGTAAGATAAGTCGCCTTTAAAGTACTGGCTCGTGCGTCGATTGTTCAAGCACTGCAATGCTAGGATCACAAGCTCTAGTCGGCTCAAGATCAGCGAACCCTCGTAGTGGTCAATCAACTGCCTAGTAACTGCTGCATCATCCCAAGTCAAGGCCGCAAAATTCTTTTTCGAAACTTGTAAAGGGCTTCTCAAACTCTGGCCACGAGTGTAGACCAGTATATCACGCCCGCCAGGGCTGAGTAGAGCTTCAGGCAATGTCCACATTCGCTCTCCCCACACTTTGAGTAGCTGCTGGGTCGTTGTGACGGCCTCAGTACCTGCTGGAGCGCCGACAACGATTACCAAGTCCTGGGCGCCTCGCATGACATCGCTGATCCGGTAAACGTCCTCTTCCAGCTCGTCGGCATCAGCCATACAGCTGCATCCAACCCAGTAAGCTGGAAGCCCAGCGTTCCGCGTCGCTCTCTCAGCTATGTTGTGAAGAGCCTCCAGATCCGCGTTGGAATGAAATTGCTCGGCTGTGTAGGCGATGAAGAGATAGTTCATGTTTGCATCCGCGCCATGTAACGAGATCCATTGGTCAACCTTCATTGGCTCTATTCCATGCGACTCCGTATCTTCAGGGTTCTTGAGGAAACACAGATAACGAGGTCGAAGTAGTCGCTCCGAGATCGGATTTGTACGTTCATTGAGTTTCAAGGTCAGCTGCCTTGGATTGCTTTGCTCGCATGGATTTCTGGCGGCTTTTGCATGGCCCCACCATTTGTGTGGAATTGCATCATAGTACCCGTTGTTTCTCATTTGGCCTTCGGCGACAGTTGGATAGGTCATCTTTGACATATGTGTTAGTCTCTGACAAGCTCACAAAGCCACGGAGCCTGATGAATACAGTACATACCACAGCCATGAGTGCAACGCAAGCTGGAAGCCATTTCAGGCAGACACTAGTCCATTCCTGGTCGGTCCACTGGGTCGCATCCACCGTAACTGAGGACATAGGCCAATTTGCTAAACGCAACATTATGGGGCTGACATTGCGGACGAAGGTTCGCCTCCAAGTGACGTTGTTTGGAGCACTGTATACTTCATCGGTCGCTTGTAAAATGAGCTTGGCGACGTGTCCATCCCAGGGACTCAGGTACCGGTCATCCACGGCTCCCTTCCAAACTCTTTGCATGACATCTCTGTGTCGTCTTTCATCTAGTATTTCATAGATGTAGCCTGGCATTTGGAATGAATTTGGCCACTTCCATCTCCAGCTAGCGGCAGAATGAGTGAGGTTCTGGTAACCGGTTTGGTGTGTTCGTTGGGGCTACTCATGAAGCGTTAGACGCGTTGAAATGTGTGAATAGGTTGCTTGCTTGTTATTACATACATTCTTCGGCCTTTGAGATACCTCATCCGATGCGACTGTCTGAGTAATCTATTACCACACTACCCAAGGAAGCAGGAAAAAAGACGCTGTACCAAGGACTTCTCATGGCTCATCGGTTGCTGCTGCCCCATGTTGTTGGTGTAATGTACCCCAGTATCATGACCGTACTGTCCGTTGAGTGGTGCGGGCGAAATCTGTAACTGTTAGAAACTCCTGTATTATCGAGGATCAGGGTATGCGAACTTGTGGTGGTGTACTGTAGATTTGACCAGGATTGGCTTCGTAGCTGTTGGGAGGTTGAGGTCCTTGTCCCGGTATATAATTCCCTCCATGCGGCACTCTTTGAGGCGAAGGTTGTGCCCCCATATACTGTGAGGCCGTTTGCCCTGGGACATAGTTTCCGCCATGAGGATTCCTTGGGAGAAGTGGCTGCAACGATGTCAACCACTACACGATCAACTTGTAGTGTGTCGCGAACTTACATTGGAAACGGTATACTGTTGGGTTGGCGGTGCGGTTTGGGGAACAAAGGAGCCTCCATGTGGAGCTGGTTGGTTGGCCTGCAACTCGAATTAACACCGAGTATTTCTACGCCTGCAGCACATAAACCTACCATCTTCAAAGGCTTCTAAGAAACTTAGAAGGGTAAAATAAGAGTCAGGCGAATTTGTTGTCGAAAAACTTCCTTAATCTCAGATGCATCTGTGTACGAGTTTTACTCGGCGAGACGTCTGGACAGAGGACAGCAGGGGATATAAACCGCCCGTCGCATATCATGCCAGAGATACATTTCCCCTTTCTCTTGCGCCCAATGCATGTCTCGGAACTGCCGGCTGTTCGTAGCCTTGCACAAGGCTGACCATTGAGGGCTCTGTGCAACACGAACAATCTATTCACTTCGTGACTTTTTCCTTTAGACCTTACGAAGTACCGATAGCTGATCCAAATGCTGCATTATGGCGTGAATGTGGTTTGCTTTGTCCCCCACGCCGGTCATGTCGGCGGCCGTACGTCGTATACAAAGGCAATTTCAATTGGACTCGCTAAGCGAGGGGATCCAAAGTGACAGACGCCCCGTTCAGCCTTGTGTAACCTCGCACGTATTTGTAAACCAGGGGTGTCGAGTAAAAGGCTCCAATTGGTCGGCAAACTCCGGATTTGTCTACTTCAGTAGTAGTAAGTTCCTGCAGATGGAGCAAGGCACAAAGTAATGCGCAGCCTCGTTCGAAGGCGCATTGCCCGTGCGTTCGATAAGGGGGGTCTCAGCCGCGCCCAAGTCACTCTACTCTCCTGACTATTCATCAATTGCTGTTTAACTCCCGTATTCATCTATTTCTGCAACTCCACTCAGTAAAGTCTCCAGCTTTCAAGCCCCCAAAACTTGTCGTTCATCATCTCAATCCGTGACTAGAAATGCTAGGATTGGCGTCTAGAGGGCATCCCCTTCGATCATCGTCACCTTGGTCGTAGGCACAGGAACCAGTCATGTGTACATTATTCGATGATGAATCGCATTACAAACGGTTTGAAGACATCTTGGGGTCCGAAAAAGCATCTGGGGAGGAGCTTCAGTACTTGAGAGTATTAGAATGGCCACAAGGCAAAGCTTTCTGCATCCAGTTAGACGAACTGTGGCAAGACTGCTAACCTTCGGCAAAAGACACAACGCAGACGAATACGCCCACATTAGATGACTTACTAACACGGGACTCTCCTTCGCTCAGAGTAATGTATGATCGCCAGACTCGCTGGTAAAGAAGACATGAACACTAATGGTCCAACAAAGATTTGCCCCCTTGGATTATCCAACCCCGGAGACCGTCAAAGGTTTCTTGAAGCTCTTCAACCACTTCTCAGTCCCTGCAAGCTTCTTATGCGAAAGAATTCAGTCAGTCACGCATTCTTTTGGAGCGGACAGTAATGATCAAGGCGACCAAAGTAAAATCTCATTTAACATGATAGCGCGAAATATGTTAATGGTTCTCTGATTAGGAGCCTGGTTCCACTTCATGTGCAAGAACCTAGAAATCCAGGCCGACGCGTTCGGTAATCCAAGCGTTGCAGGCAACAGGAGCCAGGCAGACTGGCAATGGATCAAGTCGGGCTTCTTCCTGAAATGGGGACCTGTCAATAGCGTCACTCGGAAACCTAGCGTGACCTGCATATGTTTTGCAGCATCTGCGGCGCTTGAACAAAGGTTCCAAATGTTGCTTTCGAAGCCGCATTGCGACCAAATCTTGAAGGATCCGTACGTGGTATTCGGTGTTATTCTAGAACAATTGTTTGTTCAGATGGACTCTCAGGTTTGGAACGTCTTGAGCGTTTTCAGGCAGATAGAGCAAGTAAGCTCTCTAGACAGACGGATTTGAAAATACTTCGCTAATATGTGCAGAGGACTCTCAATCAAGTAGACGACTTAGAGATCAAATACCGTCCGAATTTCGTTGGTTTGCATAACCTTGCTCAGCACATGATACATCTCAAGGAAAGCTCAGAAGCGGTTCTGAGAACTGTGGAAAGTCTTCGGGCACAGCATGACATTATGACCAGTGTTGTCGACCTGAACAAAACTGATTCAGGGACGATAGCGGCTAGGGCGACTACTAAGAGCTTATTAGCACATCGATATAGCCTCTTTCAGTCCACAAACCTTCGAATCAATAGCTTGGAGAAACGAATGCAAAACGTTATCAATTTGGTATAAACAATCCACCATAGATAAAGAAGACAAACACTGACGACTGACTTGATATTAGTCATTTAATCTTGTTACCCAACAGGACAGCTCGATAATGAAGCAAGACAGTAATTCAATGAAGACAATTGCAGTGATGACCCTTGTATTCTTACCTGGTGCAACTATTGCTGTAAGCATTCCTTCATTATGGACTTACGATCTTCTTGGCTGAATAGTACAACAGAGCATTTTTGGCAGTCAATTCTTCAATTTTGACCCAACTTCTTCCCGGTTCGTCCTATCTGATAAGTTTTGGCTGCTGTGGGCCATTGCCCTGCCAATCACCGCGATTGTGATGCTGACATGGTGGATGTTCTACCAGAGAGCCGAAAGAAGGATAAGGCAATTTCAGTACTGATCTTCTAGCGCCACCCTCAAGGAATAGCAGTAGTGTATGAACATATCATTCCTTTATCAGTACAAAGTCTGCCAGTAGGCGAAGAGAGTTAATCTTATCTTGCCGGCTCATGTAATATTCCCAATGCTTTGATCGCGATTGTATCTAGCTCCGTGTGTTAGGTTACCTCTCGTGGTTATTGGCGTGAGATGGATTCTCCTCCAAACGTAGTATATCGCACTTGATCAATGAGCTTCTAGATCGAACAAATTTATCGAACAGACTCAATCTTATATATGCCGCAGCTACCATCCGAGCATCTGTAAGTCAGCGCCAAAATGTAGAATTTAGCTTTCAAGAGTTTATGAAAGCAACTGGCAATTTTTACTATCGAGATCAAGTTCCTGGATCCAAGATTTTCTGCGACGAGGGAAAGGAATTTTATCTGGACCACCGGGAAGAAGCTTGATCATGATTCATATTAGTACCTATGGGCAAGAGCTGGAGAGAATGATGTAGTAGACACCTCCCGGGGGTGAAGATATGGTGAGGGTATCTCGCAAAAAGGTTCCGTTTAATTTTCCCCGGTAAGGTCACGTGACCATAGGGCGGCGCTCAGCTGTACTCTAGCTGATGACTCTTGAAGTCGGTAGGTGAAGGTGGGCTAGTGGTGACATTTAGGGAGGTCAGACAAACAGCCAAGTGAGGTTGCCTACAATGCTCTGATACTGTGAATGGCTTCAGTTGCCTCGCCCGGCGGTGGTTGGCCTGGGGCTTTGGGGTGGAAAGAACTTTCGAAAGAGCAACGAGATTCGTGCTCTGGCGTTTCGGGAGGGGTTTGGGCAGCCCTGGTCGATGTGGGGTGTCAGACGAAATGATAATACCGATATGCTACTAGACACGGGTTCCTCACCCATACAAAGAACTCAAATTAGGCCGTGCAATGAGACTACTTTGTGTATATGTAAATCTCTGCGACCAGCCTCGAGCTCCGTCTCTAACCAAGAAATGCAACCATCCCTAATAAGTCATGATAGATAGTGTTGTAGTATGTCACACCTTCGCCATCAATGTGGACGAATCCGATCAGGGCATTGACGGTAAGTTGCCGCTCTCTTGTGATTTACATCATGGTGCCCATTCCAAAAGCCTTCAATCAAGCTCTAACCTCCGGTTGCTTCATCCTTTTTCTCTCCACATAATTTCTCAAGTAGTTCTTCAATTCGTTTTGTGGATGCTTCGACTTTCCGCAATCGCTCTTGAACATCACCTCCACTATGATCTTGTAGTATTTCTGTGAGATGTTCCGTCAGCCCGGCAAAAGGTCCGATCGATTCTCTTCGGCTTGGCGTTTTCTGATGTGTACTACCGCTAGAGGTGCCGGGGCGTTTAATAGCTCTTCGAGGATTGCCGTTCTCGAGACTGTTGGGTCTTAGATTGTTCTCCTCCGTTACCTCTTCAAGAACCTCGATGGGCACATCCGAGTCAAAGACCGCTTGGATATCGCCGTGCACAGAGAATCGTGAGAAGTCCCACGAAGATAACAGGCTCCCCAGGCGTGAGGGCCGGTAAGACTTTCGCTTAACGGTGGCCCACAACGACCTACGCTCGTATGCACTAATGGCAAGAAGTAAGGGTGCGTTGAGGATCCTAATACCTGTGACATTGATCTTATGGAACCACCGCGGCGAAAGGACGCATTTGAGAGGCAGCAGAATACATAACGCCAGTACGTTAAATGGTGGCTGGTATGCGAAAATGGCGTCGCTCTTGACACCTTCAAAGGTCAAGACTGCCCGTCGGAACTGTATCTCCGCAGTCGCATTCGACACAATATTGGAGAAAGTGTTGCTGAGCATAGATACAAGTATTGTTAGGAAGAGCGTGTTGCCGAGGAAGGCAAAAGTGACCATTAAGATTGGGCCAAGTAGCCAGTGAAAGTCCACTGATCTCTGAATACCAGTGCCATCGAGGCCAAACCAAACCTAAGAGGTGAAGTTAGATCATCAGACTTCTGTGCGCGAAGGGCATTGACGGTTTATGAGAAAGATTATTACCCATAGCATCCACTTAGAGATTGTGATTGCATGATGATACCCATCGCTCAGCCAGATCATAGACAACAAAAACCCCCCAAAACACCAGACAGCGAGTACCGATAAGACAGCAAAGTCCGCCATCATTGCCCTGAGCGAGACAAAGAGCATGTTCTCGGGCATCAAGTTGAATGCAAGTCGTGGTATGAGCACAGGCGCAGCGGAAGAGAGTATATCCAAGGCCGTCCGACTTGATTTCACGTTGCCACTTACTGCGCCTTGTATTCGAAGGACAACATAGAAAGCGTAGAGGACGGCGAAAGCGAAATCCAGAAACGACCAGAGGTTCTGCGTATAGATTTGCCATCCGTGCTCGAGAATTGAGCCAAGTTCCTCCAATACCCATCCGAAAGCATAAATGACAAAGAGTATCTCGTAAGTCGTCAAATCGGTGTTCTCCTGATTTTCCATCGTCAACACATACAAGACAAGGAGCACAAGGAATTGAAAGACATCTAGCATGTTTCTTGTCCGCGGCACAGTAAGCCGATACTGATTTAGTAGTGGAGCTTTCCTGGGGTCATAGAGAGTGATGGGTTTGTGCTTATAGTGATCCGGTAGGATATCGATGAAAGAGGAAGGCGTGTACACTATTCTCCCATGATATATAGCATCAACAATTTTCTGGCACGCTGAGGAACTTAAAAAGGTCTTTGACCCGGATATAATACCAACTTCCAATGCGGTTGACTTTCTCTCATAACCGCCCCTTACTTGAACGGCCCAATGGAAGGCTTTATTTTCCTGTAGAATGTAGTCGGGCGCATTTTGAAAAGGCTCAAATCCAGCAACTAGAATGTTAGCCAGCAGAAGTAAGCCTCGACGTCCAGGGTTATCCTCGTCAAATCGCCGTAACACCCTATTGGCGAGAAGTTCACACAGGAGTCCGCGTGTCATGTTGACGCTCTGATGATGAGATTGATATGTCTGCTCGCGCAAGAACTGCACCCTGTTTACAAGAAGACAGTAGACTATTACCTAGTTAGTAAAATTTGAACCGCTTCCAACAAAAGTAGTTTGTCACGAGAACAGTACTTATTGAAATGTCTTTCATATCATAAAATTTATCTACAAGAGGCCTTACTGTTGAGAGGTTCATCCTCGGAGACCTCAACTGCTCAAGACTATATGGGTCATCAATGCAGGTAATGATGTCTTGACGAACGCTGGAATGCAATGAGGGGTTAGCGACATCTCATCCATTGCAATATCACGAGAAAAGTATTGCGCATTTGAGATCTTACCGGTGGATGGTATTATAGACTGGTAGGTTGGAATGAGGATTGGGCGGGCAAGGTTGATCATCAGTCCAGGACTGATCCTGCTCATCATCATCTGCTAACAGCGACATCTGCTCTGCGTCATACTCCCCTATCTGAGAAGAACCGTTCCGTCCTCGGTTGCTACTGTTTCTCTGCATCGTCGCCGATGATGTGAAGATCTGCGGAATTTGGGTTGGATGAGAAAAAGACCTTGGCATGCACAGTGATATCACCGCGTCGGGAAGATAAACGCTCACGGAAACGCGCGTCAAGACTTCCGGGTAACCTACAAATAGATTACCATACATGTACGAGTAATGGTATTCGTGAAATCACTCAGGTATCGATTAAGTTCAATTCCTCTTAACGCTACTTGTTTGATGCAGGCATTTGAAATATAGTCTGTTCTTCTTGTGCCATCCCTTCAGTCATTCAATATACAGACATCATCTGGTCCATGTATACTCAGAGACCTCTTAGACATCGACGGCCTAAAGTTATCTCAGCGCTGGGATGGATGAGTGCTGTTCATCTCGAGTTGTCGGTTGAGGGACTTGGAGTTGTCCTGTAACCTGTGTCTGAGAATGCGTAGCGTAGCTTTTTGTGAGATCTGCACGAGTACGCATCTGTAGATTATCGTTTTCATAGGTAAATGCAACAAATCTAGAAGAAAGCTAATCCACGGTATCAAAAATTCAAGCCAAAATGTTGGATGAAGCAGTTAAGTGCGGCTACACGAGACATGGAAAAGCCGACATTTGCTGCGACGTGGAGAAGTATATGTATGGACATCTATTGCTGGGTTTCAGCCGTGAATACTATTGGTCTAACGGCTTAGAGAGACATGTATATCGGGGATACCCTAAAAAGCCTATGTCCAAGGCTATTTTCTACATACTCTTGTGAAACATTGAAGAAAACAACACCGCTCTGAAGATATCCTAGACAAGACGGCGTGCTGGACTAGGTATGCATAGCTACGATAGAGCCTACCTTATCCGAAGTCCACTAAAATTTGGAGTCGTCGATAGCACGTTGACGTGCGAACGATATAGAAGGCCGTTCCGCGGTTTGCTACATTATAATATTGAGGAGGCCGCGTCAGCACATGGTCAAGGTGCCGTAAGTAGAATCGTGATGATTTCTTTTCTTTGGCAATGGTGGGCTCATCTAGATGAGATTTATTTGGGATTGTAGTAGTGTGGTTCCTGGCCAACTTGTCGGATTGAAGAATATTCGGCGAGGAATATCCAGTAGAACAGGAGGGTGTACTGTGCGCGTTTCAGCAATCGGGTTCGGCATGCCACTTCTACGAACATCAGCCTCGCCGATTGTGTTTGGTCGGCTGATAGTCCAGGACTTCGCGAAGTCTTCGGGGTAGAGTGGTACCAATGTAGGCCATGAGTTCTTCCATGGAGTCCGAGCGTAGCTTATACGGAGTCCCGCTGTGGTCGTAATTATGCAAGAGCTTGTAGTCCAGTGTGTAGCAGCATGTTGTTTTGACGTAGCTCTGTTTCCGCAGCTCTAGACCATCGGCAAGAGAGAGCTGGATGCCATTGTCATAATGCGGCGTGGATGGGAAGATGGGTAGGTGCTGGTTGCGCAGAGCGACATTGTTCGGAAACTTCTCGGCGAGGCTCTGGCCGTGGAATGATGTAAGCTTCGGGAGTCAGCAAAGCGAACAAGACTAACCTGGCGACTCTTATTTAATTGACAAGAAGTACAACTGCCATCTGCAGGTCATAGTTTGCGGTTAAGACCAGGACCGGATGGTTGAAGCATCCGTCGTTTAAGTCTGGATCGTCGACGAGGCTCTTATTGCAGTCGGTCTTCGCGGGCAGCCAGAAGATGTGACCGGCAGTTACGTCGGAGCTATTGCCGCTATCCGAGATGCGGCGCATCGTACCGCGATAATTTGCCATTGAATCGGCGCTTTGGATGGCGCGAACGATGAGAGTCGAAAAAGAAGATGGTGTTCGTTATGTAATCTGCCTCGGCATTCCCCATCGGGCTTAAAACCATTTTTACGATGTTGATCCAAGGTGCCAAGCACACCAAGGTACTACTCCATAGGGCACCTTGGGAAAACTTGAAGGACTCATCTGTATCGATCCTTTACGGTCAGCACCAAGATATGCGCACGCGAAGGATACGTGACCGCCTCATGCGCTAACAGGGAAAGTCAAAATTGCTGCCAGACCGTGGCCGTAAAATGCTAACTGGGAGCATTCCTTCCTGCATCGGCCGCCATAGTTCTCTTCATGGAGCATTCGCTGGTGGACTAGAGCCTGTTGTGTTGGATACTATAAGCTGCTCGGCTTTAGTAGATTACCGTCTTCGCAGACTGCCATGCTGCTAGATTCTTGAAAGAAATAATATAGTATAAGATGTGCATCTCACCTGTATCATAAGGGCTGGGAAGTGATGTGCGCCTCGAGCATCGATACTGTGAAGCTAAGTAGTTGGCCCTTCTGTTAGCTGGGCTATGAAGACATGTCTGGGAGTTAGTGGGCCAAAGGGATTTGATAGCGGTTGGAGCGCATGGTGCGGCTCTGTGCGAAGTACCGTACCTAGGGCCAACAAAGAGGATGGTAAGCTATATTGAAGGGGTTAAGTAGTGGGACTATTTGCAATGAGAACATTGACAGGCAAACACCGACGAAGAAGCACTTAGGCCTATAACAATAGCGCTACTGGGCGGACGTTTCCCGCAGTTCTTGGGTCCTAGATAGTGCTGCCCGACATTTATCTAGTTGAAGGGGGGCTTAATGCCATTGAGTAACGGACCATCGCTCAGTAACAAGCACAGTCCTCTTCACATAGGTGAGCAGCTGGTCTTGTGCTAAACCACAAGTGGATCATACTTACGCAATCTGTGGCTGTCTGCGCGAGCCTAAAATGACACCCCCATACAGCGCCAAAAGCGTGATGTCTAACTTGGCTCTTGCTTTCTTCCAGGACAACACTCTTGATACATGACTGGGAACGCATTAATGCCCCATAATCTTTCGAGGCTCTATCTCGCAAGCATTGATAGACGTTTTGCGCAAGCGATACGGCTGAGGCTTGGTAATTGCGACCACATGATAATATGAAACACGTATAATCTATACACGCGGACATGTTGGGTATAGGTTGTCGTTGACTTATTTGACCCTGGAGTTTTCATTACTGATTCGAAATGCTGGTTAAAAGCAAGACCGTACGCAAACTCTGCCCCCAAAGAAATTACGGTGGCACCCGCGGGTAAGACGTTGAGAACCCAATTGCCATGTCTTGACCATGATCAAGATCTGGGATGCCCTATATGCTTGATTTTTCTTCAATCGGTAATCAAGCAACGAACCTCGAGGGGAGACCGAAAGCACAGACACCAGTTAGATATCCGAGTCACGAATAAACCCTGCTGATCGTTCTATAACGGATAAGTTTGATCAGGGCAGGTCGTGTACACTAATATTGACCTGGTTGCGAGTAGGTTTTTGATGACAAGGGATTAAGAGGTCTCTGTTCTTTCTAGACTCTTGTCCGCCTCTATCTCATAACTCAGCCATAGAATGACTCATGGGTTTCGTTCGGCTCATCTGCAGAGACATCCTCAGGTTCTCATATTCAACAGTGATATTGCTGTGACCTGCTGAACAATTGGCTCCCCTACGAGGGAGGACTATCGCTGGCAGGAGTCATCATCAAGGGAAGCGTCGTTGACCTGGAAGGTGAATTGCTGGCCTGCGCTTGAACTTTGCGCTTCCAATAGTCCGGATGCGGCAACAAGAAACGTATATGGTAAAAGATCCCTGGTTTATCAATGGCCAAGCTTCTTTCCAGACTTGTCTGTCACTTTCGCTACGCGTATAAAACTCGTTGACCTGCTCTTTGACCTGCTGCAGTTCATCACAAGCTTCTTCGTACTGTTCCGCACGCACTATACCTCGTTCTAGGAACAACCCACCCAAGCTTTTCTGCACCGCGGACATTGCTTCCATCCCGCGCAGTGCTCCATTGACATCGGCCTCTATCTCGCCCTTCTCTTCCCTGGAGAATTGGAATGGGTACGGCGCACCGTCACGAATGCAAACGCCTGGAAGCTCATCCCATGTGTTCTCCAAATCTATCATTTGAGCAAGATGTGTTGATTCACCATCAACGAGAAGGTTTCGGGCGAGCAGTAGTAGGTCGAAGAGTAAAATCGTCTTCGACCTTAACGCCCGCCCAATTGATGCCTAGTCGAACCCCTGATAACTTCTCCGTAACCATATATTCGGCACCTACAGTAGTATCTTGAGCTCTGAAGCACCAAGCATAGACCTTAGGGACAGGAGTTCCCAGAACGGTCCTTGGCTGGAAACTATCAAAGTACTTCCTTGTGGATGGAGTCAAGGATACCTACAAATTCCATTGTTGCTACCTCACTTGCGGTCGTAAGATGTGGCTGTCCAGCGTTTGGGTTAGGGATTTTGGCAACGACTTGAGTCCTGGCTTCTATAGTCAGCAGCAAAGCTTTGTTGTACAATCCATCAGGGTACTTTCCCATGCTAATACAAGACGCCGAGCCTACAGCTTCCGCCGCAATACAAGCTAGCTCTTGCACATTGAAGTGAACGTATCGCTGAGACAATTCAAACCCTTCATTGATAACGAAGCGGCCCCGCGTGAAACGAAAGTAATCATCATTGTAATGTAATTCTAACGTCAAATCAGACGGCTGATAGCGACGTCCTGGATCTAAATAGACTCACTGAATGCCGAGTCGTGCGAAGTCCATCGTGTTAAAGACGTCGTCATTGAGGTTCGGAGGGTGGTAGTCCACGTACCAGTACACCGCAGCAGCAGGCTTTTTCTAGTAAGCAGTGACGACGTCCGGCAAACATAACTGTACTGTAGCATTCTATATGACGAAGTCGTTTAGTGACTTATATTTTCGAAAGGTAGTCATGCGCGCGGAGACGACGTATGAAAGCTGGGAGGTGTTACTGCTATTTAAGCCTGAATTCTGTCACCCGCAATTGTTAGAATCCATAACCGGGGTGTGAGGATTTCGAGTTCCTCTTTCAAGGTAGATAACTCACGCTAAACTGTCAGCTCGAGATGTGCCGCATGAAAGTGGCTGAGGTGAACCTGTAAGCTGGCCTCAAGCTTGACATATCACGGTATCAGAACGATCTTCGGTTTTATGTGCTAGCCCTAGCTATAAAGACGATACCAGATTTTACCTGTACTTACCTACAGTAGGTAGCTGTTATACTTATTAGTCTATCGTTCCTTGCATCGTCGAATACAAGATCCTTAAGGTAGTTAGCGTTGCGCTAAATTAGGCTAGTGAATAAGGTAAGGATTCGCGCTGTTGCCTGCTACTCTCTAAGACATCCATCGCTTCGACCTTTGCCACAATCGAGGGGGTTCGAAGGATTCAATACATTGGATGTGAAATTTATATGGGTCGATGTAGACACGTAAACACAATTGTCCGCTCTCAGATTTACAAAGTATCACTGACTGATTTGACCGGCGCCAAAGATATCCTTTTCAATGACAAACTCTTCGACCTTCTTACAGAGGATAAATTCCTAAGGGTTTTATTATATCAATCGTTTTACCCGTAGCACTTTCGCGCATCATGGAAATACCAGTCCAAGCCTCAAAGAGCCATGCAGGCTTTTGCTTTCTCATTGCCCTTGCCCCAGAAACTCTCTTTAATATCCTAGATTTCTGCACCCTCCCATCCCTAGGTGCTCTTTCCTCCACCTGCAAAACACTGCATGCTGAGGTTCTCCTTCCTCTCAAATACCGCTCTGTTGACCTCAGCGTCCATAACCGAGGCCGCCTTCCCACCACGGGCCACAATGGCAGCATTCAGTACTATTGGTCTGACCAGTTTCCACCTGGATTCGACTTGACAGATTTGAGCCGCAAACAGCACGCCTTTCTCTCCACTGTACTCACCAACCCTTACATCGGAAAACTGATACATAAATTCTCATGGACAATCCGCTCATATTGCGATCCTGATGGCTACATGCCTGGTAAACAAACACGAGATGCTGTTTGGCCTGACACGCACATGTGGGATGCCTTTAAAACCTTTACCAATGTCACGAAGCTCGATTTGGCCTGCTACCAAGAGACCTGGGACTGGGCATACCTTCGATATCCACCTTCGCCGTTGTTCCCTGCCGCAACACACATCCGCCTCTCGGGAACCATGTACCCTGAGATTGTGAGTGCTATCTTGCATCCTGGAAGTGTCTCCAATCTCGAGCATCTCTCAATCGACAACCTGCAAGACCCTGGTCCATACGGTGGCAGGTGGCCTAGAAATCTCTCCACGGATCAGTTTACTGATATCAATTATTCCCCGAACCCTATCGAAAGCCACTTCAAAAGGCTCCCCGGCACGATGCGTCAAATCCTTCCTTCCATCGAACAGCAGTGCCGTGTCCTAACTTCATTTCATTATCGCAAACCGGGCTGGATACACAATCGCTCCGGGCGAAACTGTATCGCCGACGTGCAATGCTATGCCGAGCTGGCCTCTTTCCTCTCCTGCGTGTCTGAAACCTTGCAATCCTTTCATTTCGAGCAAGGCGTCTCGGAAGCAATGATCCAACACTTGAAAGCTGGCACAGTAGAAGAGACTTATGGATGCTTTGCGCCGTTGCCGCAGAAGATCAAACCGATGGACGAAAGGTTCATAAAGATTGTACTGCCGGCTGTCATGCACAACGAGTGGCCGAGACTGAAAGAATTAAAGATAGTGGGGTTGGGAGGATGGAAGGGGCGGAAGGCAATGGATAACTTGATGAAAGCGCGGTTGCGAAAACACCTGGGAGTGGGAGTGGATATAGTAGTGGAAGATATAACAGACAAACCGTGTGATGACTTTTGCCCAGTTTGAAGTTACGACCGGACATACAAATTGCAGAGGTTAACGCGGATAAGACTCAATGACTCGGAAGAAGGCTGTCGCACGGTCATAGTGCGGGTTATTGACATGCGTTCGGCCAACATTCTGATCGAATTTAGATGTTAATCAAATCAACATAATCCTGTAAATTTCACTACACTGAGGTAATTAGGGTCAAATGGTAAGCTAAGCAGATCGCAGCGTCTTTCTCATCTATACTTTCAAATGATTGAGCGGCTCGAAATGTATTGCAATTTGATGTTGAATTAAGACCAGAAACCCCACAATCACACTTCGTGACTAAATAAATGAGATAGCGATGTTTTGGGTGAGGCCCTGCAAGAACTCGTTTTAAAAACAACAATCGGATCAATGCAGAACCGCATCAAGGGAAGGTATCCTTGACCGGCTTTGGGTTAGGGTTGAAAACAGCGTTGTTCCCCCCCAGCCTGGGCCACACGTCTTTGCAGCTGAATCCTGGCCTCCCATCCGTAGGTGCATATGACTCCTGATTGTATGCGTGATAGGATGCGAAAACTGCGAAAGTATCCGCATTGTTCATTGCTTGTTTGTCGCCATCGTTGTTGTTTTTATACAGCTCGGCGCATTGCTGGAAACCATAGACCTCGTTTTTCGGTGGTGCATCTTTATTAGCACCTTGGACCCATAGTAGATGGGACCATTCATGGACAACGGTTTGGCCTGAGATAAGGGTCAAATTGGTGGTAAATTTGGAGAACCCACTCGATGTACGACATACCTGGTGTTCTTAACCCGTCGAGCATGGCTTGCGAGCTCAAAGCTTGCTGGTCGGACGGAAGAGCGTGAGGATCAGAAGCTGGGAGGAAGAAGCAGGGGCAGAAGACTATCATGGAGTCGGCGAATCGATATTTCCCCTGAAGATGATTGGAGGTTCCATCGGTCATGTCTGGTATATAAGTAGCCGCATAGATATCGCAGTTGGAATTTTGATTCCCACAGATCTTAGTGGCACCGTTTATCGCCTTGATGTCTTTGCCCAAGGCAAGACGAAGAACGTTGCCGTTTCTAGTGCCGCTGTTAGTATTTGGTACGTTGTTTACCATGTGGTTGAAAACATTCAGCACCCCCGGTATGAGATCGGGAAGACTTCCAAACATTTGCGCCATCCTAGAAATAATTTAGTAGTGGAATAGACATGCAAAGGCCCACTATAAATGAGACTAACGGCGGCGACTGTTTCGCAATGAAGTCTTTTTGCTTGTCCAGGTCAGTGGGGAGGAAATTCTGGTTGTTGAGGTTTGTTTGCAGACTCTGGAGACCATTGGCGGCAAGATTCGCCATGCGTATAGCTTCGTTCCAAGCCGTTTTCACAGCGGCTCTGGCTCCAGCATCGTTTGCGATAGACTCATCCCATTCTGTACCAGGTGGAGCAGGATCACCAGGGATGACTATTGTCGTTGCAGTCGGGACTCGTCGCACGATATCTGGACGTATCTCTAGCCGCACAGGTGATGGTCTTTCTTGGGCCCGCTTAATGTCATGATTGTTCAAATGACTATTGTGGAAGAGTAGTGTGACATTGTTGACGATCTTATATTTTTCAGCAGATGCCACAAAAGCAAATTCGGTAAGGGCACAACCCAATAAAGGGGACTCACATCATTCATGTATGCATCAGCGTCAACGGATACATGTAATTCCTTAGAACGTTGGGCCAGGGAATGAATTGTCCCATGATTTTCTAAAATGGGTAGGGTGCTTGAAAATGCAAGATGTACTAAGAGGGTACATACTAGGAGAACCTTCATAACGATAGATCGTGTCAAACACTGCTTTGAGATTATCGACTTATAAAAAAGCTCTCAAATTGGGGAATACCGAAAAATGATGCAAGCAATGCTCGTACTTATAAATTTATCGAGACACACATATTTCTCGCAACCTTGTGATTGATACGCCTCGTCTTCGTTCCAACATACTCACTAGCAAATGAAAGGGATGAAAGCTGATTACGAACAGGCGACAACCACTTATGTATCAAGGACGATCCGGTACAGGATATAGCTTCAAACTGACCAGTTCGCAAGGGTTCGAAACACCACCACAAACAACATAGCTGACTTATGGGCCTCTCGCACAGCCCTGAGACGAGACTGGGAAAAAGAATCTGGAGGGTAAATTGCGGCGCAACTGAAAGTCGGAGATTTTATTGGACCTTACAATGAAATCAGGCATAGAGGAAGACTTCCCAACATGTGCGTCATGGAGTATTTTGCGTCATCTTAGTACTTCGGCTTACGAAAGAAGTAAGTCTAAGAGCACAGTTGCGCTTTCTTAGTAGACGGAAGAAGCATGAAATTCGATTGGGAGAGTCTCTACACGAAGAAACACTCTCCTCCACGCAAGCATAGTCGAAACATGAACCAAAGAAGGCTCAGCAAACCTGATAGAAATTGGAAAAAACTTGGAGCGCAATTGATGAGTGTTGTTCCCAAGCGACTTCGTTAGCGGCTGCGCGAAACGGCGGGTCCATCGCTTACCCGATCCTAGCGCTACTCTAGCCCAGTTGTCGAGCGTCACGTACTCGCCAACGTCGAAACCTCAGTCTAAGCCTCTCTGTAGGAGAGTGGCATAGCTATATCAGCCGCACTCTTGAAACTCGAGCTCTGATACTGACAATAACGCCTACGTTGTGCCGTTGAAAGGTTGGTGGTTTACCATGTTCTCAATTGTTTTCTTGCACAACTTCTTGCCTGCTCTCTGCTTTTGCTTGCACACTGTCGATGTCAGACAAATTAATCCAATCTAGTAGCGCGGAACTCCTGTAAGTACTGCCACCTGCTGTATCATCCTTCGCCTTATGTTTCAGTGACGGCTTCTGTCGCAGTAGCGCCTAGAGCAAGTGCGTCTAGTACTAACAGCGGCGTGGCTCCACTTTTATCGCAGTATGCCGCTGTCTATGACGAGGCCAGAATACTACTCGCTGGTTGTCTCAGCTTCAAGTGAGAGCTCTGGTGACACGGTCAGAGGAGACTCACGAAAGATATCGTGACACTTGTCATAGGTCCCGTTATTCTTAGACCCTCGATATCATCATTCTATGTTACCTGTTCAACAATTACAGAGCTTCTTATGGTGTTCTGCAAGATTCCCACCATATTATCATCTATGATTGTTTGAGTTTCAATCTATCTTAGCTCTGAATTTTCCAAGATAGAACCAAAATGGCAAAGCCTCTGGGGTTTGCTTAGTCTTAGCCCGAAGGCGCACTCTATATGGAGGAGCCTCAACGAGGAGCAAGTCACTAGTGTTTCACTTTCCGGTCATGGACCAATCAGGAACTCCAGGTTGGGTTTCAGAACCACACAACAACGTGTGAAGGCATGGTGTTGCGATGCTGCAATCACAGCTCTTATGACGGTGCTCCATCCTTTCAGATGGCCACGCAGACTCCGAACGTTTACTATGGCGGAGTAATCACCTGTCAAGGGCGTTAAGGGCGTTCTGAAGGATCAGGTCTTCTCGAGTTTCGAATAACAATGTTTGAAATAAGTTTTCACTTTGGATCTATCTATAGCGGAAATTGCAAGTTATATATTGGTCAAATCCCCAGCATCTTATGATGATATGACCTTGTTCACTTCAACAATTTTGTGATTAGTACCTCGTGATGGCATTTCTTTCCACCCCTGGCGGGTTATGGAGCAGGGCGGTTCTTACAGTTCTCGTATCTGTCCACGCACTTTGTGCTCTCACACAGCCCGAGAAACATTTACCTCAGAGGGGATATGGTGAGCCTGCCTAAAATAGCATCGAACATTCTTTTTCGATTCTACCTTCTTGAACTTGCTAAACTTCATACTCAGTCGATGTATGTCCCGTGGGCCAGACAACTGGATGTCACAAAATTGGCTACAACGACTCCAACACCTCAACGCAGGCCGTGGTGATACCCTCATCTTACAAAGCAGGTCAAGACTATACATTCTCCATGGTTGCCCCGACCATTACTGCGCCTCCTACGACCTCAATAAGTGGATCAACGACCTTTTACACCTCATTCAGTCAGCAGACAACCAGCTCGGGTCTTATTGTAGTTCCGATAATTGTACCATTACCAATTGGCGAGCCGATACCGCCTGTGATCCCTAGCATACCAGTTGAGACGCTCGAGCTGCCCGAGGCATCAGATCTACCAACGTCAGACTCAGCTCCTACTACCTCAGATCCAGGAACATCAAGCGTTTCGTCCAACTCCGACACAGCTACAACAACATCTGGCTCAACTTCTTCTGTCTCCAGTTCAAGCACCACAAGCTCGTCAACGTCATCCTCCTCGGGTGGAGCCTTCTGCACAGTACCTACGCCAGCTTCGCAAAGCCCACCAGTAAATGCAATCTCGCAATCGACGACGTACTCAATCGATAATGGCGATAGTAGCTCCTCGGCTTCCGATTCCTCTTCAACTGTATCTACATCACCTCCAGCTGCCCCGACAGCCTCCTCCGGACCAAATTGTGAGCACCAGGGCGTCAGTATCAATGGTCTTGATCCTGGGACACTCAAGGACCTTGTTGGCAAGTTTTGTATAGACGGCATGGGGTCCACAAACAAAACCCTCGGCGGCAGTGACCTCAATCCCACGGTTGATCTCAACGGCGTATCGGTGCAGCTATCATACATCCAATTTACGGGTAATTGTCCTGCAAATTGCGCAGACACGTTTGCAGGTATCATCTCAACATGTAAGTCCTAGTACTACAAGACCGTGCCACTCTCGCCTTCACTATCTCAATAACGCTAAATCGTATGGTTATTTAGGCCAATACGATAGCCATACCATTATCGGCACAGGCGAACTTGACCAACCGTGTGGAGATTACTCTTTCTCCATTATCGCACCCAACTCAGGCAGCACTACAGTCCCAGCTTCAACCACGCCAAGCACATCAACTTCTACCAGCGCGCCTTCTTCTACCGGCCCACCAGGCTGGCCCACTATCACTGGTGCGGCTTGCTTCTCTGGTACCCCGCAAGGTCAAAAAGAATTCCATGGCTCTCGCGCTTCAGCGTTTATGTATGCCCCCCTGCTGTTGCTAAGAGTTGAACTCTTCTTCCATTTAGCCAAGTAACGAGCAAACAAGTCGACTTGATAGTGTTTGTCCCTTTTCTATCCATATAGAGGTCTCATCCATGCTGCCGTACCGTGGCTATGAGTCTGTTATGGTGAAGGCTAATGACTTGTCTCCGTGGTCTAGATCGCAAGAGTGTTCCGTACTGGATTCTAGCATATCCGCATCATACCCTCAAGCTACTGACTTCAATTCATTCGGCTTCGACTACCCGGATGGTTCTAACCAGGCAGACCCAAATACTGATATTGTTTTGTACGCCAACGGCGGGTCGAACAACATCCCCGGCGGCAATGACTGTATTACTGGTTTTACGAATGCTTTGAACAACTGTAATCAAATTCGTCTCCACCACTTCTTCTTTTTCTCCAGCCCAAGTATCTACTAATCATATTTTCTTCCTATAGGCCCCAGCGATGCCAACGGTTTTTGGGGAGGTGCCGTATCCTATAACAACATTGAATTTTCCATCTACGGCCAAGACGCATCCACTGCCCCACCTACATCGAGCCACAAACGAGACGCCTGGGATCCATATCTTGACATCTCCCAGAGAAGCGCCCCACGTGAAACCCATCTCTACGCTTACGCTGCCTGCCCCGAGGTACACGGATGCGATCAAGGCTACGCGGTCACGGACCGTTACGCTTTCTCCCCGCCTAGCATTTGCGATAGCGGATTCGAGGAGATATCCTTTTACAGTATCGACTCTGGGCCTGGACTAGATATGGCGTTCAAAGCTTTTGGCCACGAGGGTTGCCGTGTAAAAACTTCAATGAGTGATCCAGAATCTTTGGCACCAGGAGCGCAATGGGGAAGTTTGGACTGTGGAGGGAACTTGGTGGGGAGCTGTATGGCGCCAAGGGCCGGAGAGGAAGGTGCAAAACTGTGTGTTGAGGAGACGGAAAAAAATAAAAAGGGAAGTGGAACGGTGTTGAAAATGATGGCTGTTTGTAGATTTTAAGAGAAAAATTACATCGAGTGAACTGGTCTTTTGCTTTTTCCTTACCAAAGAAACTAATTTGGTGAATTAGTCAGTCAACCCGATCGACGATTCTTGAACCGGCCCGGGAAAAATGCTTTGGCACTAGTTATATGCTTTCCCAAAGTCAGAGCGACTGGTTGAAATCCTGTTCTTCGATTAACTAGAAATTAAGGTTCTTAACGTCAGTCAAAATCATTAACAAAAGTTTGACTGATTCTTAAAAGGAATCACGAAACGTACCCTCCCCTTTCACTGCATATACCCCCTCCCCCAAAAAGGCTTAGTAGCATTGATCATAGTTACGTACTCCATTTTTGGTGTGAACGCGTCGCGATATTTTACTTCTTCCTTCTACTACCACATCTTTTCACCTAATAATTGCGCCTACCTATACTTTCATTTGCTACTTCTATTTGCTAATTCATTCTCGTCGTCGCCCTTCAGCACTTCGCCGCCATGGATTTAGCTCCACCGCCCGTGGGGGAATTCCATGTCAATCACCAGAAGCTTATCACTGCAATCAACGAATTTGCTGGGCCCCACAGCTATGACGTGATCATCAGACGCTCCAAGGTCTCGAAGAAAGGCATACTTCGAAAGATAGCGTTAAAAATGCGATAGAGGTGGCAAATCAGGCAATATAGTAAGTACTAGGGCAAAAACGACTACACATCGACTCGAAACTTGATGAATTTTTCTCCGATGCACAGACGAAGCTCATTGAAGAGAAGACTGAATTAATGTTATATATCAAAAATGACTCAAATTGTGCATTTAGATAAACCTCGGGGCCCATGAAGTCCCTCGGGCACTTGTGGTGACCTTTGAGACTCATCCAAGGCACTTTGACTTCTTTCGAGTACGCCGAAAAGCTGGGGAGCCTAGATCTTGTCGTTGTTTCAGCCAAAGCTACAGGTCCTTCCTGCAGCGGGCTGGACATTGCTTAAGCGTTGCCGGCCTTGTTCAGGTATAGCTGGCTTACGCCCTCATACAAATAATCCTTGTTAAGAGGCTTTTTGCTAATGCAATGTCCAGCCCGCTGCAGGAAGAACCTGTATGCTGTACGAAATGTGGTACCAGCATTATGTGCGATCGAATCGTGGTCCACACGACATCTACGTTAGAATAGTAGTAAGTCTGGTATGTTTCTGTAAGGCACCAACATCCCAAGGTTCTTACGTAGTGACGCGGCTACTGTACCTGCTATGTTCGTTGTAGAATATTTGTCTGAAAATCTCGAAAGCAGAATATAGGAAAGCTGTAATCCGGAAGTCTACAAGTACCTACATAAGTTTGCCTCAGGTCAGACGTGCGTGTCTAAGCCCCTTCGGGTTAGCTCAGTGCCATCGCGGCTTCCGTAGTGCTAACCTGGTAGGGGCTTAGCCCCCCACGTCTGAGGTCCTGAGGCAAACCACTTTTAAGTCTCGAAGTCAACATAACCAGCGGTCCTTGGACCACCTTTACATCTGTATTGCAGAACCGATTAGTCTACAGTCGCAACCATGAAGAAATGGTTCAAGCGCCCGAAGAGGAGCCCCGCCAGGACAGAGCCGGCAGTAAGCGCCCCTGCAAGCACCTCCGCGACAACGACCTCATCAGGAAAGACGTTCCCTTCTGGCATTAAGTTGCTCCATGATCCAGAGCACAGTGTGGTCGAGTCCGTCAGCCCTTTTCAATCATAATCCTAGCTTACTGTCCTGTATTCAGGAACCTGTAGTTAGGATCCTTTCAAAATCAACTAACTTTCGCCTGATATAGTCTAATCCTTGTTCATGGACTGACCGGAGACCGTGAAAAGACATGGACGGCAACAAATGCCGCTGTTCCGTGGCCTAAATCTTTACTTCCATTGAGGGTTCCTAACGCTCGCGTTCTCACATTCGGGTATGACGCATATGTGGCGGATTGGCGGGGCATGGTGTCGAAGAACAGAATAGGGAACCATTCGATGAATCTGCTGACGGCTGTTGCTGGCTATAGAGAGGACGATGACACTGTAAACACTGATCGCCCATGTTGATCTTGCAAGGAAACTAACAATAGTAGAATAACCGCCCGATCATATTTATATGCCATAGTCTGGGGGGACTTGTATGTCAGGATGTAAGTCGCTTGACTTGTTGACTCATAAGCTCTGGCTGAAATACATATAGGCTCTGTCAGTCGCACGACAACGACCAGAACGACATCTTCAGAACATCTTCGTTAATACTCGTGGCATTTTGTTCCTTGGCACACCACATCATGGCGCTGGTCTCGCGAAGTGTGCTGAAATGCTAGCTAATCTGATCGGTCTCGTTAAGCAGACAAATCCGCAAATTCTTAGGGTGCTTGAGAGCGAGTCTGAGGTGCTTGCACGAGTTCAAGATGGGTTCCACACAATGGTCAGATCACGTAGTCAAAGTGGCCTCCAACCAATCGAGATTACCTGCTTCTATGAAGAATTACCATTACCAGGCATTGGTGTTGTAAGTTCTGCATAATACTGCTGTTATGTCCCAACTAAGATGTACCTTTCAGGTTGTACCTTCTCATTCCGCTATCTTACCCGGCTATATTCCTATAGGGATACGGGGTAATCATATAGATATGACAAAATTCGAGCATCTAGACGATCCAGGCTTTGTGCAGATTACTGGAGAGCTTCGTCGGTGGATGAAAGCAATAAGTAATGCATCAGAGCCCGGAACAAAGATGCTCGACCTAACAGGGCAAGTCGGGCAAGAGCATCGTACAGAGCGTATGTAATTGAGTTTTGACATTCGAAAAACAGATAAAGCTAGATTCTCAATTGTCGAATATTGCACAAGTGTATAAATATATACTAATCTTCTTTCCTAGGCACTAATGCTCATGGGAATGTACACTGGATAGTACCTCGTGCTCTGAATCATCTGTTTACTGGACGTGCTGAACTACTTCTTCGAATGCAGAAAGCATTGCTCAATGACCGTACTTCTACCGGTAAGCAAAAGAGGTTCGTTATCACTGGTTTGGGAGGACAAGGGAAAAGCGAGGTCTGTCTTAAGTTTGCAAGCTTAACACAGGAAGAGTAAGTCCCAACTTTGTCTCTAATATGGTCTGTCTCATTTAGCTAACAACAAGAGATTCTGGGGGATTTTCTGGGTCGACGTCAATACGCCTTTGACCGCGAAAAGTGGTTTTATTACCATTGCAGAAGGCCTTGGGCGGTCGATTGAGAGCATACCCGAGGCCTTGCAAATTCTCGCAAACACCAAGCAAAGTTGGCTCCTTATCCTTGATAATGCTGATGATCCGAATTTTGACTACCAGAATTATCTGCCATCTGGCACTAAAGGCACCATCATTATAACTTCTCGTCTTACCGAGTGCAGGCAGTATAGCCCAGAAAATGCCGAAGCACTCAAGGGTCTAGAAGACCAAGATTCTAAGGAGCTTTTATTTAGAGCAGCCGATATTCCTCGAGATTCATGGCTATCTTACGATAGTCAAGCCGAGGAAGTTGTGCGTCTTCTAGGATCACACACCCTCGCCTTGATTCAGGCTGGCGTCTACGTTCGGCAAAATCACTGCCAATTAGACCAATACCCTGTCATCTATCGACGGCAGCGAAAGCGGCTTTTGAAGTATCGACCAAAACAGGCGCAATCAAGGTATTGCGATGTTTACACGACCTTCGAAGCATCTGCAGAGGTATTGATGAAGTCTCAGAACGAAGATGCAAAGGATGCGCTACACTTACTTGAAATTCTTTCCATGTTAAACGCTAGCATTCTCCCTCTTCAGATCATTCAAGACGCATGGGAGGGTTGCCGGAAAGTTCTCAACATTAGCGATCTAGAAATGAGTAATATAGACGACATGTCTCGGAGTCACCTTTCGCGATTACCAAGCTTTATGGAAGCAGAGAGCAATGAATGGGATCCTTACCGTCTCACTGAGGCCATCTCTCTACTGGCATCGCTTTCGTTGGTTACGAGACATGACTTAGGCGGCTTACCAGGGTTATCTATGCACGCCTTGGCACACGCTTGGGCCAAAGACCGTCAGCACTCAGAGCAGCAAGACGTAGCTTGGATCACAGCTGGATGCGTTCTTGCTTTTTCCTGTTTCAACGCTAACACGTGGCAGACCGAGGAAAGGCGTCTAACACCGCACGTCCTGTCCTATCTAGATATAGAGATTGGCAGAATATTCTCATATGGAATCAAAGCTACAATTTCAATCATTCCAATTCTCCTGAAATGTGGCTGGATCTTATTATTTATGCGGCAGGATTCCAAGCTTAGCCACCTTCTAGAATATATGTTTATGCAACTTGGAAACGATCCCCAGAAGCCGTTAGAAGAGTCTTTGCCACTATATGACCTTCATGCGCGCAGTCTTTTAGACCTAGGGAAGAATACAGAGGCGGTCGAGCTGCTGCAGCACGTCGTCCAGATCCGAGAAACCAAGCTGGCTGAAGATAACTCAGATCGTCTAACGTCGCAGCACGAGCTCGCTCGGGCATATCAATCAAATGGGCAAGTGCAGGAAGCCGTCGAGCTGCTGCAGCACGTCGTTCAGATCGAAGAAACCAAGCTGGCTGAAGATCATCCGGATCGCCTAGCGTCGCAGCACGAGCTCGCTGCAGCATATCATGCAAATGGGCAAGTGCAGAAGGCCGTCAAGCTGCTGCAGCACGTCGTTCAGATTCAAGAAACCAAGCTGGCTGAAGATCATTCAGATCGCCTAGCGTCGCAGCATGTGCTCGGCTCAGCATATCGTGCAAATGGACAAGTGCAGAAGGCCGTCAAGCTGCTGCAGCACGTCGTTCAGATTCAAGAAACCAAGCTGGCTGAAGATCATTCAGATCGCCTAGCGTCGCAGCATGTGCTCGGCTCAGCATATCGTGCAAATGGACAAGTGCAGGAAGCCGTCGAGCTGCTGCAGCACGTCGTTCAGATTCAAGAAACCACGCTGGCTGAAGATCATCCGGATCGCCTAGCGTCGCAGCACGTGCTCGGCTCAGCATATCATGCAAATGAGCAAGTGCAGGAAGCCGTCGAGCTGCTGCAGCACGTCGTCCAGATTCGAGAAACCAAGCTGGCTGAAGATCACCCGGATCGTCTTACGTCGCAGCACGAGCTCGCTGCAGCATATCATGCAAATGGGCAAGTGCAGGAAGCCGTCGAGCTGCTGCAGCACGTCGTCCAGATTCAAGAAACCAAGCTGGCTGAAGATCACCCGGATCGTCTTACGTCGCAGCACGAGCTCGCTGCAGCATATCATGCAAATGGGCAAATACAGAAGGCCGTCGAGCTGCTGCAGCACGTCGTTCAGATTAAACAAGCTAAATTTGGCAAAGATCATTCGAGTCGAGTTGTGTCGGAGAAGACACTTGCTTTCTATTTGCAACGTCAACAATCTTAGATTAAGAGTGACTTTCTTTGATGGTAATAAACGAGAGCTCGACCAGAATAGTACTCTTCGTTTTTCAATGTCTTTCCCCTCACAGACATCGCAATATTCAAAATGACTTTAGTCTTGTCTATCACTCGAAGATGATATTTCACAAAGCCTTTTAAAAAACGAGGAAGGGACTTCTTATATGAAGTATTCAAACACAAGATATTGTTCATACTATGCAGTATCTATACATCTTAAACAATCAAGGGAAGCATCGAACTCGCGATCTTTCAAGAATTTGGGAATGATGGCTTAGACTTGAGCATATACTACTATAGCACTAAAACGACTCGTCTAATTTTTAGCTGAGCATTTGAAAAGAAATCGCGGATCGAGTCTGGTAAGAGTCACTTTACATCTATTCCAAGCAATATTAATAATAGACATTTAGACTACCATGCAAGCGACAGCGGGTAGAGTCAGAAGATGCCCTCAAATCAGCTTCTACAACCTTACAAAGGACTTTCAATAAGAAGTAGGCTGATGAGGCGGGCTTTGATGCCCTTACCGGGCGTGTGGAAGAACATGAAATGGTCTTGAAACGACTCTACCCCATACGAGATGCATTGTCATTGCTTTTTTAATCCCGTCATGAGCTTGTCTGGCCTCTTTAACATATGAGAGTAGTGGCATAGAAGGGTGTGGATATCACGTCCTCCCTAGAAAAGTCGGGACGCAAGTCATTACGCCCAGTAAGTGAAGCGTTCCATTCCAGCCATTTTCTCTACATGCTAATAATAACGGTGTATAGGCCTAGCACCAACCGTGGAGGGTGAAGAGGTCGATCATCTCTTAAAATTTGTTAAGGAATATGAAGGAGGACATTGCATATAAGTAATAAGACTGCCTCCGCACGAGCTTGATCTGTTGCTAGAAATTGGTGTTTTAAGAGCACACCTCAGATCTCGATAGGCCAGATGCTTGAAAGTTGACACTGCCCAAAACTAGGGGAGCTTCAATCTCGAGGATCAAGGATCGATGATCGAGGAAGGCTGAAAGACTGATTCACAGCTTGTGGGCTTGTCGTTGAGCGAGGCAGTTTTTTTCTTGGTGGTGCTGTAGTTGGTGCCAAGCTTGTCTTTGGTGACTGAGGGGATAATTGGAAAGTCGGCAGCTTTCTCGTCGCACTGGCAACACTCTTATAGATGTGGGCTAAGTATGCTGCCGGCTAAGGGACTTCGAAGATAATGACGGTGTTAGCAAAAGGATTCAGGAGGGTTAGTACAGCTTCATGATTGATAGATTGACTGTTTCATACATGGGACCAGAAGCCTAAGGCCACCTATGCCGGAGTATCTGTTTATTTCGCTGATCTAAGCAGGGGTAGTCATTCATACAGTATGTGTGGTTGGGACTGTGAAAGATGAAAGTATTTCGGCGTCTTGGATTGTTTTCCGAGTACAAGTCTCGTGGTTCAAAAGAAAACATGCGTAGGTCTAATCGCGAAAATATCGAGTGCATGGGATCTGACACGAAAGGTAATACTTTAGGCCCTCCCCTCATTCCTCTCCCCCTCCTCCCATCCCTCAATCCCTGATTTCTAAGCGTTTGGGAAACTTCCGCAGAAGAAAGTTTGATCCTGCACCGCGCGAACGAGACATCTACCCATTTCTTCCCAGCGGTGCTTTAGTCCTTGATTTCCAGCGTGACATGGAAGTCTTTGCCGTTGAAGCTGCAAATCGCAAAGAGTTACCAATAGCGTTAGCTAGCTGCCTAGATTAATCCGGGTCTGAGGATCAAATTTGATACAGGAGGGGATCTCAACGCAATAAGGAGAAGAATGGGTCGTGGAGGCCACGCAGAGGGGCAGGACTGACAGCAAAAGCATATGATCCCTCCACTCCATATCCTTGTCTTGCGTGTCCCAGATGCGCACCCGAAAGCGTCGGAAGAGTATCGCGAAGAGGAGGTACATTTCACACCATGCGAGACTGTGGTAGTTCCTCACTCACGTCAGCCTCTCAAGAATTCCTCTTTGCATATGCTCAAAACACAGCGCGGGGCGGGGCGAAGCTCAAATACTGACTCCTTGCCGATACACATCCTACTTCCCCGGTTAAAGGAGACCATGTATTTTTCGAGGCGGCTGCTAGAGGCTGGATCGAGCCATCGGCTTGGCTTGAAATCGTTGGCGGAGGGGCCCCAGACTGAGGGGTGCCGGTTTAGGAGATACGCGGAGGTGTGAATGATGGTCTGTGATGGTGTGGTTAGACAACTGCGCTAGATGGATGGATCGATTGGGGAGGGGGGTCCAAGATTTGGCTGCTTACACCGGGGTTGAGGAATGAGCCGTCAAACAGCTGATAACCTTCTGGAGGCACAACGCGTGGTAAGCGGCCAGGAACGGGATGGGTGCAGCGGAGGATTTCCTTGATGGTTGCTGTCTGGTTTGCACAGGATAGTGTTAGCTTTTGTGTTCTAATTATGATCCTTTTCAGCACTGCTCTTACAAGATAGGGAAGACCCTTGACCCGCTCAAGGGTGATTTCAGCTCCTAAGGTGGGGAAGGCAGCATCCAGCTCCGCTTCGACTCGACTCTGGACGGCGTTGTCGCGGCAGATGTGGTACATTCCAAGGATCATGGCGTTGGCGGTGGTGTCGTTGCCGGCAACTAGGAGCGTGAGGGCCTCTTCGGTTAGTTCGGCTGAGTTTGGGACGACGTGACCCTTTGCTGCTGAAGGGTCAAGGAGCATCTCTAAGACTACCGACTTGTTCTTATGTGGGTTAGGTGCTGGAAATTCAAAGCTTTGGCTTCGTTGATGAAGAGTTGTTGACGGTTGGCGTCCTGATGGGATTTTGCCCGTCTCCTGCAGATATGTGGCAACACGAATCCCGCATTTCTGTTTGTCATAATTAGTGACGTGTGCAAGGGGGGATTTTATGAAAGGATGAAATCCGCGAGATTGAGCTAGGTATAAGACGTACTCTCCTAAATTCCTCTATCGGGATGGGAAAAAGTAACGTCGATATCCGCTCTGGTAAAGAGAGAGAGATCTGGCTAAATATAGGAAAAGATCTGGAAACCCATCCTTGCTTGATTGCTGCATGTAATGTGTCAACATGCGGATGATGAAAGCCTGGAGAGTCAATCACGCCGAACTCTTCACCGAACACAATCTCCGAAATGATATCCAAAGTGAAGGCCTTGAATGAAGCGTTGATGTTGACGGGCGACGAAGACTTGGCTAGTTGCTCAAACCTTTCGCATAGTTGTTTGACCTTTTCGAGAATCCTTGGCGAGAGCTCTTGCACTCGGTTCGGGGAAAATGCTGGAGAAAGCACCTGTCGTCGGACTCGGTGCTTCCCTGGATCCACGAGACCAATAGACGCGCTGGGAAAGGATATTCCACGGTAGAATTGGGACTCTTTGATGAACTTGGATCCTGTCTTTGTGATTTGCTGAAAGTATTCAGGGTTATTCGTGTGTAGTTCGTTGACTCCAATTCGAATGACTGGTCCTGGGTGGCTTGTTATCAAATTTCATTCCTGCTACTTAGGTAGAAATTGTTGAGATACCGTGTTCTTGGTGTAGCCTTTCGATTTCGAATAGGAGACAGCCTGGATTATAGAGATTCCAATACCATTCATACCTAACCATCATTAGTTTTGCGTCCTTGACAAATCACTCTTCGGATGACGGTGTCTTTGGAATATCAGAACCCATCCAGTTGTGATTTTGGGCTTGAAAGGGGCAGAAACTTGACGGCAGGGAAAAGAGCTTACCACCCAGTAGATACAGCTGCGAGCGCTGAACCAGGGTATCTTGCCAGTGGGTGATAATACAGTCTGTATACAGCACGAACACTCCAATACACGAGGTATGAATAACAAATTGCTAGAAGACCAAACCTCCAGTCCTTCGTCATCTTGCATGTCGACCGTAAGACAGATGAGAACGTGTTGATATATGATAGAAACAGGACGAAACTCACTATGCACTACTGATAGCCGTATACACGTTTCAACAACCATTCAATCGCAACGGGGATATCAGTTTACCCTATACTCATAATTCGTTTTTCACTGTGCTAGGCATTACTTAGCTTCTGTGCACATGCATTGGTGTTGTTCTGTGCCACGCTACGCAAGAATCCACTCGTAGGAAACATCCTTGTGGTTCTGACCTCGAAGAACCGGTATGACTCCTGTGCTTTGTTCAAATTCATCACCAAGCGCAGAGGCCGAAATTCATCGGCCGACCGAAAACAATCGGCTTTCGAGTGCCTGGTTTGACAGGATGTCGTCTACATGCTTCATGGGCCATGTTTCAAGATTTTCTAGGTTATTTTTTTGACCTTGCCGATTTTCGCCGGCCGTTGTACGCTGATGCTTCCACTTTCTTAACTCGAAAAAGCAAGATTGACAATGCTTTCGTTCTGGTCTTTGATGAAGTACATGAATACCTTCGAGCGGCGTATACAATGGGTATGAAGGACCACCCACTGGCTGCTAGCTTCCACCATGGTCGTTCAAATATCTCATGGTGATACCTTGTCCCCAAAAATAACCAACATAAACCCAGATAATTACTATGCGGTTATTCATTGAACTGAGCTGTGCTCTGTTGGTCGTAGTACCATCGGGTGCTGCCACTCTTACAGATGCTCAAAACGTTACAAACAACGTTGACTTGTTCCTCCAATCCTGCAACATTGACCCGTTGAAACTTGACGATACAGCTAAAAAAGTAGGCAGTACAACTTTAGCCTGTGCGATATTTGAGGTACTTTGGAATGGCGAAACAATCGCAGCAGCAAACAGCTCGATTTACACAATTGAGCGAGAAGCCCACTGGTAAGATTCTACTGGCCTTTGCACACTCGAGCCTTATAGGATTATTCCGGCCTTATACTCTTAGCAGGTCTTCTACAGCGTGGGAATTTCCTTCATGCATTTATACACCTGCAAATACCCAAGACGTTGTTTTCGCAGTCAAGGTCCTCGGCTTCACAAAATCCAAGTACGCAATTCGTAGTGGTGGGCATTCGCCCCTTGCCGATTGGGCAAGCATTGATGATGGTGTACTCATCTCGATGGCAAACATATCCAACATGGCGTATGATGCGTCCGCAGAGACGGTCCGGGTTGGCTTTGGTCGTCGATGGGGAGAGCTCTACGAGCTTTTGGAGTCCTTCGATCGACTCGTGGTTGGTGGTAGAGTACCATCTGTAGGACTGGCACTTACCATTGGGGGTAAGGCCGTGACAGTCCTGAGATACGAGGCAGAATGTTTCTAACAACGTTTGTTGGATATAGGCGGTCTTTCCCACCTTTCCAACCAATACGGCTTCTCGGCCGATAATGTTGTAAGCTTCGAGGTTGTGCTCGCAAATGCCACTTTGGTAGTCGCCGATGCTTTCTCACATTCGGATCTTTTCTGGGCCCTGAAAGGTGGTAGTAACAATTTCGGTAAGTATAATTTTTTAAGAGAATTTCGATACTTAGAGTAACTAATGGTTCTGTCATGGATAGGTATTGTAACGCATATGACCTTGAGGACCTATTCTGCAGGAAGGGTTTGGGGGGGAACTCTGATATACAACAGTAGCTTTCAGGACGATCTGATGAGCGCCTTTGCCACATACCAGGAGGTTGGACAACTTGACACGAAATCAGCTCTCATTACTGATATGGGGATTAACAATGACACCTTGATCTTGACTCTTGTTTATTTTGGATCCGTGGAACGACCAGCAGCATTTCGGCCATTTTTTGAGATTCCTGCGCGTCTTGACTTGACTCGATTACACAATAATTTCACTGATCTTGTCAATCAACAAGCTAATCAGGTTGTGGTAAGCACGCGTTCTGGCGCTGTTTGGCCTAGTGTGCAAGAAACTAAGTAGTTGTCGTCGTAGGTGGACTTGGGGAATGACAAATCTTTACCTCGACAAGAAAACCTATGTCGATGTCGCCAGAATCTGCAAGGAGGAGACTACATATCTAGCTGGCGTTAACGGTGCCACAATGGTTCTCCTTCCTCAACCGATATCCAGAACAATGATCGAGGCCTCGCAACAGACCATGGGAAACGCCATGAGTCTTAGTTGTGTTCCTCAGCTTTGTAGGTAATCGCGCAACGTACTCTAGGACATGCAGTTAATCGTAGCTAAAGGGTTCACGATCAACATTGGCTGGAATTTCCAGTCCGACGATGCAAAAGTACATTCCGTCTTGCACAAAGCTCTGGACAAGATTGAGACTATGACCAAGGCGCGCGACCTGTACGACCCATTCATTTTTCTGAACGACGCCTATTCAACGCAGCCAGTGCTCCGCAGTTATGGCGCCACCCATTTCCAGCGACTGAACGCGGTAAGCAAAGCCTATGATGCGACAGGCATGTTCCAGCACCAAGTTCCGGGGGGTTTCAAGCTGAGATAGACCGGATGTAAATAGCATGGCCATACTACCTACAGTGTCAATCCAAGTCCTAGCGAGAATGTGACGTTGAATGTAGCAATAAAACCGTGGAAAGCAATCTTGCCCCCTTGTACTTCGCTCAACTATGCTTTACGATCGGTTGCAGCTGCGGTGGGGCTCAGTGTAACCAGTAAGTTGTTGTCTCAACTGCTCAGCCGGTGTTCTTCGGCCGATTGAGGCTGATATTGCCAGGGGGCAATCAGGCAATCAGACAAAGCGTTGAAGGCTTGACGCATAAGGGGCGGCGCACGCGGCGTGTTGAACTTCAAATAGGCATATTCTCAACGAACGGAGCATACCGTAGACAGTCCCTCAGATATTCGACTCGTAGTCTAAGTCTACAGAGTTTAATCTTCATCATTGAAAAACTTTCGTTGTGCCCTACCTTACATACCTCCCGACCTTAACCATTATGGGACTAGTTACGGACTTTAGCGCTTCCCTACCTTTCCAATACCCGTTAGGGCCGTACAGCCTTCTTTACTTGCTTCTTCTCGTTATTACAGTGCTGGTGCTACTGTCCCAATTGACTCGTCCATTATGGAGAGCAGGAAGCCTACAGACCATCAATGCGCCTAGACTTGGCGTGTCTTCCCATGCATGGTTTTCAGCAGTTAGGACGAAGATACAGTATATCCATCATGGGTTTCACATGATCCACCAGGGTTATCGGGAGGTAAGGACTTGCTTTCTTGTGATCTTACTCCAGACACTGACGTGGCATTGACCAGCACTCCGATGAGATCTTTATAGCGCCTGACCAGGACGTGCTTATCCTACCGCCCAGATATATTGACGAACTCAAGAGTCAACCCGAATCAGTCCTAAGCTCATCGCATGCTATAGTCGACGTACGCCCCCCTTTCCCGGTTCATTCTTCTCTTGGAATACCTCACTTACCGACTACTCTCAGTACTTTTTAGGCCCATACACGACCTTGAATATATCTCTGCTTGGTCCTGTTGCGTGGACTATTCTTCGAGGGCGTCTCACACAAAACCTTGGAAGCTTGGTAGAACCGCTCGCTGGTGAGTGCTTATATGGTTTTGGCCGAGAGATTTACCAATGCGAAGGTGTGTTGGGACCCTGGAAATAGTCGAACGCGAGACCCCTGGTTATTCAGACTAACTCGATTCTAGATTGGACATCTGTCCACGTACATCCAAAAATCCAGCGAATAGTAGCGCGTATGAATGCTCGGATCTTTGTTGGCCCATCCCTATGCAGGAACAAACAATGGCTTGACACTTCGATCGATTTCTCAACCTGCATTTTCTTAGCGACTGGTTATTTGAAGATTGTGCCCTGGTTTATGCGGCCCATTGTTGCACCATTGGTTCCTTATATACGCCGAATTCATCGCCACCACCAAACAGCAAGGGATTTGTTGATCCCAGAGCTCATGAGACGTCGGGCACAGGCGGCAAATGCCCATATGGGGTCGGACAAAAAACCAGATGACATGTTGCAATGGATTGAGGATGAATCATCAGGTGAGGATCTACGCCCTGAGCGCAATGTGGACCGGCAGCTTGGCCTTTGCTTCGGTGCCACAGACGGCACAACTAACCTAATCGTCAATGTCATCTATGATCTTGCTGCTCGATGGAGCCAGTACGGACCGGAGCTGCGCAGCGAGATTGAAGATTCTCTGCGGGAAGATGAAGGTGCTGTGCGCCAGTCAACAGTCAATAGATTGTCAAAACTCGATAGCTTCATGAAGGAGTCACAACGCTTGAATCCTCTAAGTGCACGTACGTATCCCATCTGTTATCCCGTTTACTGATCTTATGGTATCACTCTTGGAGAACAGTCAGCTAAACAGGCCGTGGTCATGGAAATACAGTGTCGTTCAAGCGCAAGCTCATGACCTCACATGTTCTCTCGGATGGCATACTCCTTCCTCAGGGTACTATCATTTCCATGGCATCAGGACCTATGGCAGTATCTTCAAGGTATCATTCATCACCGGATGCTTTCGATGGCCTACGCTTCCATCGTATGCGCCAGGACAGTAAATCCTCAAATGCGCACCACCTCACTACCACTGGACTAGGTAGTCTAATGTTTGGTCATGGCAAGTATGCTTGCCCAGGTCGCTTCTTTGCCGCTCTCGAGAGCAAACTCGTCTTGATGCACGTTCTTCTGTATTATGACTTGAAGCTGCCTGACGGCACGCAACGACCGAAAAATCTGTTCTTTGCAGATGCGAATATTCCAGATCCAACATCAAAAATCCTTTTCATGGAAAAGACAAATGGCTTGGCAGAAAGCTATGAGGCCACGTTAGATAGAGTTTGAGGTAAAATGACTGTTGAGCACAAAACAAATCTCAATCGGCGTGCCCTATCATGGGCCGCCAAGAATCAGTTTCATGGGCCCACATATATCTGGTATCAACCAACCGTAATTCTAGATTTATTACTGTGACATGAGTTGAACCTGGTCGCGAGATCTCGCAGTGTGGATATGCTCACCCCTGAGGTATAGCTGAAACGAACGGTGACTAACTTTATGGGTTGTGGGTAGGATTTACTCATCATGGATAGCATCTCGAGTATCATTCTGCATAGGGAACAATGATTGGATGATTTCAAATTAGATTCGTGCATTTGATTTCATGCACGTCGGAAGAATCTCGACAAAACGAGGCAACTTGCTTTCAGCTCGCACAAGCCCCATCCAACTAAGGTGGTTACGAGGGACAATGTAACCTACCTATCCTCGACAAATAGGGTGATGATAAACGTTCCAGCTTACACCGGTATCGACCTCTACAGCCAGTCTCGCAAGGCTGGCATTCACTGTGAGCCAATTACTCCACAATCGCCCATTCTTAGGCGACCGCGCCGTACGTATTGCATGCGGTCAGAAAAGCCGTGAAACATCGATCTAGAGTCTCCGGCATCCTACCACGGTCTAAAGCACCAATTCCCAATCCGGCACTGTAGAAAGAGAAGCCTGATCGAGACTGCAGTGTGGGGAGACTGATAATAATTCCGTTGCAGCCATGGTGCTTACATCACCCACGCCAGCAAAGAAATGACGACTATGGTTGCTCCTTACCCTTGGCCCTACGTGAAGCGGCAAGGCTTACCCTACAAGACCTGAAATATGATCTGCGGTGCTGCCTATTCTTTTTGCTCATCATACAAATTTCCTGGAAGTTTTCTCTTCAGTAGCTTCCGCAATTCTGTAGTTCCTGCCGCCTCGAAAACAGTCGAGTGTTGTTTGTTATCTGTGCGACCATCGAGCGTTTTGCATAAGTAGCTCGATGTCAACGAACAAACAGAAACGGAAGCGTACGATCAACTCTTGCACACAATGTTACTCGAAAAAACAAAAGGTGTTTCTCAGCATTTCTCCGCATAGGCTGTAACGCCATTTACCATCCTTCATTCCTATTCTTTGATATGAGTTCCTTGACATATTGCTTACATGTGGCTAACATAGCTCAGTGCAACCATCAGTACCCGTGCAACCACTGTACTCTGCGTCGGCGCCCAGAGCTTTGCAGCTATGAATTACCAGAACCTACAAATGATGGAAGCCTCATCAATGTTCCCTCTGTGCCACTAGATGGCAAGCCTGAGCGTGTTGCTTCGAAGCCTCGCAAACGGAAGCAGAGCCTCGTTGAAATGGCAAGTAAAGACACCACGAATAGAGACGAACCATTGGTTTCGTCACTTTTGTCGGTGAATAGTCACCAAGAACCGGCCACTGAGGCCAATCTACTATCTTGTTTCGGCTATTTTGAGGCTAGCAAAACCAATTTATGGAGTCTTATGCGAGGGGTAAGTGGGTCATCCTTCAGTCATCTATCTCATTGGACAAACCGAATCCATATATTAACTATGACCTTCAAAAGTTTGGGCTACTCAGCAACGAAGAGATTGACCCTAGCCAGGTCGTCGACGTTCCGAAGCAGCTCTTGCCAGACATCAAGGCATGTTTCAACCTGTTACCAAAGAGGCGGATCGTGGACTGCCTTGTCCAACATTTCCTCAAGGAAGTCAACTGGATCTACGAATTGGTACATTCATCGAATTTGCTTACCCGCTATGAGTCTTGGTGGACTGCCCTGGCTGTGAATCAGATCGAGGAGGTCGAATTCTGTGTGCTCTTGTTACGGATCTGCGCTTATAGCGCTCAGTTCCTACCGTCCCGAGCATATACCGCAGACACCATCTGTGGGGTTTCAATCACTTCAATCCGTGAGCATTGTTCCAGGGTTGCAAGCGGGCTCTCGCGTGTCTATGAATCTACCGGTGGACCTCGGTCTCTGACAGGCGTGCAACACCTAAGTTTTGCCGCTTGCTATCTTATGAACGAAGGCCGTATGAAAGAGGCGTGGTACGTAATAGGTGACGCTATCAGGCTGGCTCAAGACCTGGGGATGCATCTGGAAGTGACAGCAGCAGCAACAGCCACTCAATCACATTTTAACGATCTTGAAAAGGAGATGAGACGAAGAGCTTTCTGGAATCTCTACATTTGGGACCGGTCAGTACCTAATAAAGGGTTCTTTACGTTCAGCGTTGCCCATAATCTTATCAGTGGAGGGCCTATTCTTCTTCCATGTACTCTGTAGTGCCGAAAAGATCGTGTCGTCTGTATGGATAGATTTTAGGCTAACACGTGCTTTTTAGGTTTCTGTCTCTCGCTCTTGATCGCTTGCCTTGTATACCAGACGAATTCTGCACCGTTGCATTCCCCAAGATGCGCCTTGCGCCGGGGATCGATGACTTCAATGCCCCTGATGTTTTCTCGGAGCGTCTTCTTCAGGCCCGACTTACAAAGAACTGGTACACCGTCATTCAATTGGGAAACACTCGAACGTCGGTATATGATCCCGGCGCAGCGGAAGAGCAATACGAAAGTCTACGTCGAGACTTCGTCTTCTCCTTACCCGATGTATTTGCCTTAATCGAGCCTAATAAGGACTGGGACAGCCAGCTACCGATGCTCGTACGTCAGAGGCAAATGCTGCGGATATCCATTTTCGCCCTTCTATGTCAGTTGTTCCGACCTCTGCTTCAACTAAGCGCATCACAGATGGAGGACATGCTTCAGTACAAACAGGACCTAGTACTGACACACCGTGATCATCTTTTGAGAGCCGCAATATCACTTCTCGATAGTATCTCATGCTTGCACGAGCTTATGGGAGACAATCAGAATAGGTTCTTTCTTCTAAGCTTCTATACGTTCGAGCCTGCAATGCTTCTCGGTATGCATCTTCTCAGCTTTGACTCAAACAAGAAGACTTCTCGGCAGGCACGAGCGCCCAACGAGTGCAAAGACTTCTGGAAATCTACCAGCGTCGCCAATGATGCTAATATGGCTCACATCGATGTCACTAGCCACTATCAGTGTCGTGTGCACATTGATAAAGCACTCAAAAGATTGAACATGCTTCGCGAGGTGAGCGCAATTGCTGATTTAGGTGCAAGGAAACTTGACCAAGTGACCGCAAAGCTCAATATGCAATCGCCTTCCTTACCAAATGACCAGGAAAACTCAATTAGCTTCAAGGGACGAGAGCCGGTTCGCTCTCCAGGCCAAGTACCACGAAACCAGCAAACTGAACGCATGGGCTCTTGGATGGACTTGGACACCACACAGCATGATCCTTCGGCAACGGCTTCTTTAAAAAAAATTGCCCCTGTTACACCCTGGATAGGTGACCTTTCTGAAGATTCGTTGGAGAGCCTGGTTTTTGCTGCGCCTTGGCCTACGCACCAACCTGATGATTGGAATGCTTACTGGAGCCCGATAAACAATGCTTCAGTCAACGCTCGCAGTGATTCCAGTCGTGCAAGTTTTGCTAGTAATGCTACTCTTGGACTTGGGAGCGAAGGAAGCTCGGCAGGCTCTAGCCAATACTCAATGTTCCATAATCCACCAATCGAGAGCTTAGAACCACTGGGAACATCATCAAATTCCGAGCCAGAGACATCTTCTCGACTATTGCCCTTGAACATCGCCATGCAGAAACATCAAGATCATCCAGATCCACCGCAGAGCGGCGGCACAGACGCGGGGAACCGTTGGGACACGTTCTTCTCTAATCTGCCAAATGGACTCTTAGAGAACAGCATGTGAAATGGTGTGTCGGTCTGCTATCCTTCGATGCTGGAACGCAACGTAGAGTCCCGAAGCTCAGCAATTATCGAGTATTAACTCAAGTGAGACCTTCAATACCTGGTAGCTGGATCTGTAATATTCGACTACGATGGCCTTCGCACTGGAGCATGAAAAACGTGTAGGAAACGAGACTTATGCTGTGGCTCTCGGCTAATCCAACGCTGTATTCGACGACACCAAACTTTGATGCCTCCCTCCTCTTCCCGACTGATCAGGCAAATGCTTCTTCGGCATCCAGTGGGTGCCATGAATAGCCGTGGTTCAATGCCAGCAACTGCTTGACATCATAATGGAGATTACTCTTTGCTTGCTTTTATTGTGCTGAAGGATGCGTGGGGCTTGGGGTCCAAATGTCAGGATGAGGAATGTTAATTTGATCCTGCCCAGATAGGTGGTATGGTTTAGACCCTGTATAAGAGAGGATTGGAGTTGCGTATGACAGGCTAGACCTGGCGATCGTTGCTTCTCATGTCTTTCCATCTGCTTGTTAGGCGATTTTCGGGAGTTTCATACGTTGCAGTGCATTATTTATTCATTGGCGATGAGGATGTATCTATTGCAACATTTCTCCGGAATCTCCTCAACACGAGACGCTACTGCCTAGAACACACGGCGCCGGTCGTGCATACTGTACAGGGTAAGGCACAAAGTACGCTCGAGGCACGTACCGCTCCCGACCCCGGTCACCAAACAGCAATTGCGCCCCACGGATTAGGAGAAGAGGGTGTGCATCAATAATGGTTGGATAGACACGGTCGCACTAAAGTATGCAAGCGATATCACCTCTTAGTTCGCCAGTGGTGTCGTGCATGTATATGCATGTATATGCATATGTACTACGGTACTCACTCGGCGGCAGGGTTTCGATCGGTGCCTGGAGCGTTAAGAACGAATTTTCTGGTTGGAAGCCCTCAGCCAAACCCAGGGAAACCCTTGCTCGCCATCCAAACTGAAATCCTCTAAACCCTTGGCCTCCACTGCCGCATTCTCGAAATCCTCCTGATTTTCTCCTGATTTTCCATTACCGGTTATGGGGATGTCGGCTACCATTTCTACCGTCACGTGATCCGCAGCAATGGTTTGCAAATTCGCCTAGTATTTGCCTGGTTCTAGCCAGTTTCCGGAGCCGCATACTTCCTACTACTCTTGTTCCACGTTAAGGTGGACTTCGAGAAGACCCATTGAACCTTGACTATACACCTTAACAATCTAGTTGAATTGGTCAGCCTAACGCTGCGTACAGGATTCAAGGATGGATAGTCACCACAAATCTCTCGTCCGCTTCTTTCAGCAGCTTTCGAAACTCTTTTTCTGTTCTTTGCTTGGCTCCTAGAATAACCAGCATGGCAATGTCGAGCTGGCGAAGGTCATGTTCCTCGAATCGAGTTTTGGAGCCAGGCTCCGGTAAAATCGTATCGTTGATTAACAACGGGGTTCCAAGCTTGCACATCTGAAGGGCTGGTACGAAAGCCCGCAATATTTTTATGCAGTCCCTGTCATTCCAGTTGTGGATACATTGGCGGATGAAGAAAGCACTGGCGTCGTGAGCCTGCTGCAGCTCGAAGAAATTATGCTGTTGGAACGTCACTCGCCCTTGAAGATCGCTCATGTCTCGGCTTCGGGCTTGAGCTAACATGTCCTTGGAGATGTCTTGCACGACAAAGTTTAGACTCGGAAATTGCTACATGTGTATCAGTGCACTGGTTATAGTACTTGCTGAGACCAAGCGGGCTTCAGGAAACGTACCCTGGCCAAGGATATTGATACATGTCCACTTCCACCTCCTACATCGACTACTTTTCCCCTTTCAAGAGACTCCCACGGAAATCCGTCCCGCAGCTCAGAGATCTGACGATCCACTACCAGTATGGAACGGCGTTGTAAGTGTGTGGATCGCAAAACAGTAGCAGCAACGGCGGGCGACGAGACACTCACGTTGAGAAACACCGGCCATAGCATGAGCAAACCTGACAGCTTTAAGAGGATATTGTTGATAGTACTGCCAGACAGGCATTCCGAACTTGGCCTTGAAAGGTGAGTTGACACTGTCCGAATCATAAGGGGCATTGCTAACGCAGGTCGAGGTCTCAGAAGCTGCTCGAAACATTTCGTCCATCCTAGACGGATATTATCAGAGGATCGAATGGAGACACCAACAAAATCCCCTTGCAACTTACTGCATCAGAGCTGCAGCCTTGAGCTCGCTATCCCTCGCGAAAAGCATCGACGTGGCCGTGTGTTCAAACATATTCGATCCAACCTCGGCAAAAACTCTCTGCGTTGTCAAGAACTTCATGATCCGCCCTGCTCGGTCTTCATCCATTGCTGCTGCTTTTGCCAAGTCTGCAAGGGCCATTCCAATTTTGGGGACGATTTCAAAAAAGTTGCACTCGAGAGCGACCTGGTAGGCTGCGAGGTCATAATGTGTGCAGAGAAAGGAGCGCATTGAACTCTTCGGACCATTTACTAGACGCAGTAGGTCATTCGCGGCATCGTTGAGCGGAGCACGCAGTGCTCCGTACTCCGGTGTCTCGGGTACGGCAGGTGATTGAGCGCCGAATGTTGGCTTTGGCTTCTGGTTCTGGTCATAGTAGTTGGCGATCTGCTTCGTAAGCTCTGAAATCTGTTGAGCAAGCTCGAGAAGATCAGGCGCATCAGAGTCCGCTATCTCTGGCACTTGGAATGGGACAGCGGGAGCTCTCTCTTTCTGCGAAAACGGAAACAGAAGCGCCAGCAGCCGGAATAGCGACATTATCGGAAACTATGATAGACGAGAATAGCAGGAGAACTACACGATCAAGCCGCAGGTTGGAAAAGAAGGAACAGATCTCTGGCGAAGTTGCTCAACCACAGAAAGGGCAAAAGTCAGTACCGCATCCTTTGTCCATCGCAAGCCTGATCTATCAAACCAGTTTCTAGCGACACATATCTACGCCATCCGCAACCATCTTTCCACAAATAACCTTTCCGCCGTCCAAAACTCCGCAACTCGTGAGATCCAAAATCTGCCCATAATCGACAACCGCCGGCCGATCTCCCATACTCGAACCTTTTTCGGCCGACTCGGCCGAAGTTGTTCGGCCAGGCCACTAAACGCTTCCAGCACACCGCTCAACCGACTATTGTCGACACCTTTTGCGTAGAGCCATAGAGCCAGTGCGCTAGGATCAGGAAGCTGAGGCGCGTTTCGGCTAGGTGAATGCTTGGGAGGGAAGCGGAGTGGCGCTGTTTCGAAATAGGTTCTATGAGTATCTGAACGTATCGAACCTGTAGCGTTGTTCCTGATTGTAACGTCGACAGTAGCAAAGTTTCAAGCTGCACGTTTTATACTACCAACTGCAAAAACTATGGGAGGAAGCAGCGGTGGCCTGGTTGACTTCAGAGGGGTGCAGGTATTTCGCGCGGCTTGCTTAGAATTTGTTCATCACCATCGCCGTGGGTCATAGGCTATGACTATTTGCTTTAAAATATATTGGAATCTACAATTAACAATGTCTCACTTTCCTCTCGATCATCGTGATGTCGCTATTGGCATCAAGACCATAGTCAATAATTATGTATTAAAGGCTGTGCCATCGTGCCCTTATTACCCGTTACTTAAACCAAAAAAGTAGTCAAAAGAAAGGCTGATGTAGCCCAGCTCAGCCCCTGTCTTGATTGTGCTATCTGGCATCTGGGCAACGCCAGAAACAACGAGTCCGATGCGCCACTTAGCCAACCCGTCTTACCTCCACTACACCATATAAGCTCCCGGTTCAGACTGCACGGTTCCGCCATCCGTAACCTGAATAACCCCACGATCTTTTACCCGTGGCAACGCAGTCAGCACTTTCTCCTCCGAGAACCTTGCTTCTGCCTTGTCTCCTCCAGGCCTACCCCCACCCGTGCCCTCAATAAGTGGATACCCCAGTTCGTCCTGCCTGCCGAACGATGTCTTCGAGGCTTTGGACGGATCAGACCCACCGCTGCGAAACCTTGGCCTCGTCCAACTCGCGTTACGCGAGTCTTTGCTCAGAAGCGCTCGGGTAGAGCGGCGCCCCCAGGAGGAAATGGCAGCGGAGAAGGAACGCGCTTTGGTGCTGTTGGCTAACTTGGAGATGACGGGGGAAAGTAGGGGGAGACAGGCGCTGATGGTGCCAAGGTACAGTTCAAGGGCGCTGAGGAGGGCGAAGGTGACGATGCTGTAGCTTAGGTCGTCAAATTTGAGTTCGAAGGTTAACTTAAGGCGGACGGCGGTTAGTATACAAATCCTAGACCAATTGCGAACAGATTAGCAAGTACGGATTGCGTTGTTATAGAAAGAATGGTTCTAGGGTGCACACTCACAAGAGACCTATGCCAAAAATACCGCTAATAGCGACTTTTCTAATTGTTGCCATTTGGAGTCTCCATACTGGGAATAATGGCAGAGCGACTATTATGACATCGAGTGCGAGATTCAGGATGCCAGACACAACATAACCAGTGCTTTGCACACAGCGGACTCCCGTGGTGGACTCACTCCAATTCGAAGCAAGCGGACAGAGCGCAAAGGTACTGATGATAAACACCACGCCAAAAACAACGCAACAACCCATAACGACATACGTGATGCGGTGAAAGATGACTTGACAAAATATCACATTGTATAGATGGAGCACCGAAAGCTTGATGGCTGTAATAGCTGCACACCATAGAAGATCTGCCGCGAAGCCTGCCTAATTATCATCAGCGCAAACAAGATGTTTAGAACGAGATTTACGCCACCTTTGCACCTCGAGGTAGCATGTCCGGGTCATTGATCAACAAGTCTGCCGTATGTCTCCCTCGACCACCTATTGCAGCCTCTACAACGAGATGAGTATTTCAGTCTTTTGATGACACAGCGTAGCCGGAGATATACCAATGATAATATTGACATATGCGCAGATGATGAAGAACTTCAGAAGGTCAACAACAGAAGTATGTCTCCGGATTTGGTCGGAATTGTCTTACTATAGCAACCAAAATTGCATAGTCATTGAACTCCAATGTCCTACGCTTGAGCTTTCTCGCCCAAAGTCGCAGTGCAACGGCCACCAAGGCCAGTAAGAGGAAAGGGGTCTCTACCGCGATCCACTCGGTACCTTTAGGGTTCGTTTGAAGTAAGCCCATATTGACTGCGTCAGAAGTGCGGAGAGGAGGCTATAGCCTGCTTGACTGGAAGTTGCGACAGCAAAGTTTGGGTGGAAGCTAACCAAAGCTGAGCGTGGAGGAGACGGTGTGATATTTGGTAGACAGCCTCGAGACAGATCCGGCTAACACTCGACCACGCTCTTCGGGGGCTCTGAACCAGCCTTAAGCGGCAGTCTGGACAGGTTGACTTCCAGAGACTGCCAAAGCCTGACTATGAATACGGATCCTAGCAATTTTGAATTGTATTGCGTGGGCGGCTGAGTACAGTATTTGGTAAAGGTCTCATTGCTTGCATGTCACCTGCAGTGGTACTCGCACGATCCTTCGTCGATGCAGTAGTAAAACGCAGTCGGAGAAAAGAATCAAACATCATTGGTCAAGCTGCATGGGGTACGGCGATGTGTGTGGGTGATGGGTGGAGCGACAAATCAGTACTCCGGGCCCGAATATTATCGGTCTTAATGCACTGAAAGCTCTTGCGGCAAAGCCCGGGCTCTCTCAACGCAAGAAGCTTCTTTAATAGGTACAACCCGACTAGAGCTGTTGGACGATGGGTCCAAACGGGTTAACCTTGGTTGTATTGTATTACAGCCCTGCCATGTTTGTAACTCATGCGCGTGCTTTATCGCATTGTTTCACTGTTAAGGGCATTCTTCACAAGCTGCAGAACAACGGGCAATCAAGCAAATACGATTGTATTTCATGACCTAGTTACCTAGATCCTTACGACATTTTCATCAATTGAGGAGGGTTGTAGAGGTTCCGCGATTGCCCACGTTTTCCGCAAGAGCCTTTACGTGCTCAACCATTCAATATGGCGGTTGTGCAGTATATCTCTTTAGATAAAACCGAGATCAGCTTCCGGTGCTTCGGTTCGTAGAAGTTCCAAGGTCTCGTTCCACAGCCTAGATTGAGCCTTTAGGCCTTCAGAAGAGCGGACGAACTTGGATGGCCTTTTTTTTAGTAAGCATCTTGCCTAACAAATCGTAGCTAACGTATTATCCGGAGGTAGTATAAACGGAAGGTATCAGATTTGACAGGGATTTATTAGAGCGACTCACGGTATAGATTTCTGCTCACTAAGGTAACCACCATGAGTGTCCTCTTTCTTGACAATTACAGCATCGACCAAACAATGACCTCCTTGGGCAGATGTCCAGGCAAAAATGTTCTTGAACACTCGAAAACCAACACTGATTTCATCGCGGTGTAGCGAGCTTCCACAAAACCCTGGATTGGCAGTGTTGATGATCACGTCAGAGACATCTATCTTCGAGGCAAGCTCGCGAGTCCATAGAACGTTGAGAAGCTTGGATGTATTGTATCGCTCGGGTGCACCGAAGGAATCTTCCTTGTCCATGCGATGTAGTATGCTGGGCGCAGACAGTTCCTTGAAATTTGACCACATGTGCACTTCGGATGAGACTATAGTCAACCGAGATGGATTTCCACTTAGTTTTGCTGTCACCTGCAACTGGGGAACGAGAAGCAGTGATAGTAGCGCCGTTGCTAGATGGTTGATTTGTACCGTAGATTCGTGGCCACTTGGTGATTTCATGAATTCAAGCTTCTTCACGCCAGCGTTGAGTAGAACGATGTCCAGGCGGTCAAGCGATCGGGCACGTTTTCCAAACGCGATAATGCTCGGGAAAGAGTCATAGTCGAGCTCCCAGACCTCGACCTTGCACTTAAGATGGGCTTGGAGAAGCTCCGCTCTCGCTTTCTCGCCCTTTGGAAGACTTCGAACGGCAAGAATGACGCGGTCAAGGTCATGACACATTAACTCCCGTGTAGCTTCTAGACCTAATCCGACATTTGAGCCTGTGACGATGGCAGTCCGACCTACAGCACTGATGCCTGTGGGTATTGGGGTGGGCTTATCGAATAGCTGTCGGTACATAAAACCAAGGAAGCCCATGGTGAAGACGACTGTCAACGAGCTATGAGAGTATGGGACTTGAGGGTTACAGTGAAATACTATGTTGAAAAGATTCGAGGAGAGACCGAAGTGAAGAAACAAGAAGAAGACAAAGAACACACATTGGGTGTCTCAGAACCGATGACGGAAAATAATCGGCCCGAGCTCGTGGAAGGCAAGCGCTACTTTGCCTACAAGTACACCTACTTTGGTGCCATACTCGTAACGACTTTGAGATGCCATGCTGCACCGTCAAATTTCACTTGCTGACAACAAAGGAAGAAAGTAGGATATACAGCATCTTCTAGTCCCGCCCTTGTCTTACTAGTTCCTTATACTCCACAAGCTACCTTACTAGCTTACAGTGCAATACTTAAGGTTGTCCGTAACCCGTAAGAGGTATTGCAGCGGACGGCTCAAAATTACATAGCAAAATTACATTAACGGCACTGAGTACCGTTATCATTATTACTTATCTTGTATCATCTGTTTGCAATACGCTCGACACGCTGCAGGAATTGTGAACCGCCAGAATATTGAGCAAAGCCCAACGCATTGGAACCATTTTTCGAGGCATTAGAGACATTGAGCCTGTCGCATACACAACCAAACCATGTCTTTTGCTTTGCCATTGGGATCTTTGACCGAACTCATTGAGTGATGGCTGTTTTGCTGTCCTCCTGTTCGTATAAACCGATCTTTATCGGCTTTTGTGTATTAAGCATGGATCCAAGGAGTCGACAAGGCTGTTCCGACGTGATCAAAGCCAACTCTCGCTGAATCTAGACCTGGGTCTCAAGTAGCAAATATCAGGTCCTAACACCGAGTTTCGATGGCCAGAGAAGCAAGATCGTCGTTACTTGGATTTCGGCTTTGGTTGCCTGAAAAGCTCAAACGGGCGAAATCTTGATACAAGTGTGGCACAGCAAGCGCCGATGTCTGGCACTCTAAGGCTAAAAGACGTGGTTATTGTTCACTGCTGCTGACCGCCGACGCTGGTACCCAGCGGAACCTCATCCAACGTATGCACAGAATCCGCAATCCCATACCAAGACAACTAGCCGGGCTCTTTTGTTGTTACCTGCTCGAACCATATTAGATTATCTTTCATAGGGAACTGAATCTTATTGCGGTATTATGGCTGACCTACACTATGGTGACGCTGGGACGAACACGTTTGGTCAAGATCCACCTTTATCAGAATGCCCGGGGCCGATCGCAATCGTGGGAATGGGTAAGTGCTATGATCATAATCGAGAATTAGATTTTGATCCAGCTGGTCATAGGTTGTCGTTGGCCCGGCGGTGTTTCCAATTCCTCACAGCTATGGGATTTGCTTAAAGAAAAGAAGTCGGGGTACGAGGAATTCAAACAAGACAAGTTCAATCTCGAGGCGTTCTACCATCCCGATCAGCTACGTCCTGGGAGTCTACACACTAGAGGAGGCTACTTCCTTCAGGAAGACTCGAGGAACCTCGACCATGCCCTGTTTGGGATTACACCAATGGAGACCATGACCATGGATCCGACGCAGCGTAAACTGTTGGAAGTTGTGTACGAGGCATTTGAGAATGCTGGTGAACCCTGGGCGAGATTTTCAGGGTCATGTACCGGAGTCTTCGTGGGTAATTTCAATATTGACCATCAGATAATGCAGATACATGATGCCGATCATTCCCTTCCCTACGCATCAACCGGGGGATCCATAACTCTTCTCAGTAATCGCATAAATTACACGTTTAATCTACTGGGTCCTAGGTGAGCTTCTTGTCCTTCGGTCTTACTCCCGTTTCGTCGGCCACGTATGCCTTAGCAGCGTTCACAGGAACTGGCACAGGTGCCTAAGTGCCCACTACAGTGAGGGCTAGAGATGACTTTTCGGCAGTATGACATTAGATACTGCATGTTCATCGTCGTTGTACGCGCTTCATCTAGCGGTCAATTCAATTAGAAATGGTGACTGTGACTCGGCAATAGTTGCAGGGAGCAACTTAATCCTTGGGCCAGAAGCACAGTTACTTTCTGTCAAATTTGGCGCCCTATCACCCAGCTCTACGTGCCACACCTTCGACGCTGCCGCTGATGGCTATGCGCGGGCCGAGGGTTTTGGCGCCTTGTATCTCAAGAGACTCTCCGATGCTGTGGCTGGCGATTATCCTATTAGATCTGTGATTCGGGGAACAGCTGTCAATGCGTAAGTCAAACTCTTCATCTAAGCTGTCAAAACGTGAACGCTCATGGTCCCAGCAACGGCCGGACTGGTGGTATTTCGCATCCTAGCCCTGATGGTCAAGAAGCGGTTATGAGACAAGCATATAAGAATGCGGGTGGTATTGACCCCGATCTAACAGGATACTTCGAATGCGTACGCATCCGTTGCCATCCCAGCAGCAATGCCGTTACTAATCTGGCTTCCACAGCACGGTACAGGCACTCTTGTCGGTGATCCTTTGGAAGTATCCGCAATTGGGCGGCTTTTCTCCGCCGGGAGGCAGAAGGACAAACTTCTCATTGGTGCGGTACGTTAAATTTCTCCGGGTTTTGTAAACGAAAACCAACAAGGGTGACGTTCAATACTCACACCCAAGTTTAGATCAAACCAAACATAGGGCACAGTGAATCCGCAAGCGGTATTGCGGGAATAATGAAGGTTGTTTTAGCCATGGAGCATGGTCTGATACCTCCCACAATCGGTCTCATCAATCAAAACCCTAACAGTAAGCTTCTATCTTGCGGGCGAGATGACCTTATCTCCAGTAATGGCGTATTAATTCTGGGACAGTCGATTTTGACAGCGCATGTGTGAAGGTGGTTACAGAGATGATGCCGTGGCCGCCCATGCCTATCCGCAGAGCCAGTGTGAATTCCTTCGGATATGGGGGCGCAAATGCACACTGTATCCTTGAACATGTCAATTCCATTGTGCCGGGGTATCAGTTATGCCAACAAAAGAGAGATCTTACAGCTGTCAACGGCCGACATCGCCCCTCGGTCAACCTCCCCACCGGTAACAGGAATGGCTATTTCGTAACTGAAGCAGCTGCTTATCCCCTTACTAATGGCCTTAAAGGCCACACAAATGGGAACACAGATATTGATGGTCACAATCGCTCAAAGAATCCAACTCAACTGGTCAATAGTCCCAACGCAGGAACCCGTCGTTTAGTTCTGCTCCCAATCTCGGGACATGACAAACATTCACTGAAATCCAATATCTCAGCTACTGCTGGCATAGTTGCCGATTATCATCTAGCAGACCTAGCATATACACTATCCTCGCGAAGGTCAAGGTACTTTCATAGGGGATACGCTCTTGTAAATGCTAATACATCGGATAAAATCTTGGACATTGACACTGCTACCTGTGGAAAGAGTCCAAGTTCGCAAGTCCAACGAATAGGCTTCGTTTTCACAGGTGATTAACACTCCGTGCTACGTAGAAAGATCGTGGGTCGGCTAAATTTTCGATGCTCTACAGGGCAGGGTGCCCAATGGGGCGGCATGGGTGCTGGACTTTTCTATCAGTTCAAGGCATTCAGGAACTCGATTCGTTTTCAAGACGCTATTCTGAAGAAGTTGTCCAAGGGCCCTGAATGGACCATTGAAGGCAAGGTTCCCTCTTATTTACGTATACCTATCTGACCCTCTCTACTTTCAGGGATCCTCCTGGAGCCTGCGGCTACTAGCCGTGTCGAAGAGCCAGAATTTGCTCAAGCAACATGTACCGCACTCCAGGTAGGTTTGGTTGATTTATTGAGATCCTGGAATATAGAGCCAGTAGCTACTGTAGGACATTCGTCAGGTACTGCTCTACAAAACGATTTGACAACGAATAGTGCACACACTAACGGAGTGTTTTCAGGCGAAATTGCCGCGGCTTATGCTGCAGGATATCATACTGCGGCAGAAGCTATCGTTCTAGCCTATTTCAGAGGCCAAGTCGTGGCAAAAAACAAACGAGAAGGATGCATGCTAGCAGTTGGGCTAGGCATAGACAAGGTACAAGATTATCTATTCGGCGTGGAAACGAAGGTCAAGATTGCTGCCGTCAATTCTCCGAACAGTGTAACTCTCTCAGGGGAGACAGCCGCCGTGGTAAGCATATTTGACAGGTGTAAGGCGGAGAATATTTTCGCTAGGGTTCTAAGAACTGGCGGCAACGCATACCACTCACACCACATGATAGCCCTGGGTGAAGAGTATGAAATACTAGTGCGCCAAGGTATTGACGAAATCACCGACGAAATTGCTCAAGATGCATTATTTCCAACATCATCAACATGGATATCTTCTGTTAACCCGCATAAGACTCTCTCTCGGAAGTCATTAAGTCCCTCATATTGGAGACGAAATCTGGAATCTCCTGTGTTATTCTCGCAAGCTATAGAGACATTGATACAGCGTGAAAATTTGACCGTGGATTTGCTAGTGGAAGTTGGGCCTCACCCAGCACTCGCGGGATTGCTCAATCAAATCCGCATTGAGATTGAGAGAAACGGTGCTAAAATGCCTATTTGCCACGGGACTCTTCGCAAGAGCCAGGATGCGCTAATGAACATTCTAACCCTCGCTGGTGATCTATTCATCAACAATACCGCCATCAATCTTGCCGCGGTAAACGCCATGGATCAGGTTGAGAACGGTAAATGGGAATTAGCTCACGGAAAGGTATGCGTCGATCTACCGAACTATGTTTATCATTATGGGCCTCCGATCTACTACGAAAATCGCTTCAACCGAGAATTGAGGCTGAGAAAGCACCTAAGGCACGATCTTCTAGGTGCCAGGCAACCTGGAAATTCGAAAAGTCACCCGACATGGCGAAATATGCTCCGTCTCAAAGATGTTCTCTGGTTGGCTGATCACAAAGTACGTCTCTACCGCGTTTTACCTTGACCCGGGACTGACATTTCATCTGCCATCAGCTTCTTCCGTACGCCGTGTTCCCCGCCGCTGGGTACATAACCATGGCTATTGAGGCTATGTCACAACTCCATCATGAGACCGAAATCGTATCAGATATAGTTGGCTATTCGCTGCGGAGCGTTGGAATCAGTTCGACACTTCGGGTTCCCGATGACGAATTGGGTGTTGAAATGATCCTGGATATGCATCCAACGAAGTTGACAAACTCAAAGGGGTCGTCTAAGTGGTTTGAGTTCAATATTAGCTCAGTGATGCCCTCTAGTGATAATTGGACCGAGCATTGTTCTGGGCTCATTAGCGTCGAAATAACACGCGGAGGTGGGACTTCCCTTTGAACATGCGATCTCTCTAAGAAACCAAATCTTTTTTACGGAGGCTGATGCTCCTGAGCAGAAGATCTTAACGCACCTGTTAATGATAATCGCTTGAGAATGATAGATATTGAAGCGTGGTATGACAAGTTTGCCGAGAAAGGGGTAGAATATGGACCAAGCTTCAACGGGCTATCCGATTTACGTGCCTATCAAGGGGAGAATCTCGCGACCGCGAACGTGGCTCTGAGGCCGACGTTGAATTCGGCACAAAATGGCGAGTCTGTGTATCCGTTGCATCCTGCTACTCTTGACACCTGCCTCCAGCTTGCACTTATTGCATGCCATGCAGGCCAGGTCGAGCGTTTCCAAAGTGCGTTTGTGCCGATTCTCGTACATGACATGTCTATCTGGGTGCCAGAACAGCAAATACAGGAGGTGGATCTAGGATATGGCGTTGCGACGGGTGAGCTTCGCGGCTTACGTGGTGCATACGCTCAAACTCGTCTTTTTAGCGCATCAGGTGCTCGTATACTTGAGATTAAAGATATTCGTTGCGTTGCGTATGACGGCTCGGGAAACGCGACCTCTAGAGTGGGGAACCTACCACGGGATCCGTATATGAGACTAGTATGGAAGCCAGACATAGGGTCTTTAAGCAGTGAACTTGCTCGAACTATGTTTCCACCTGCCAATTCTTACGCAAAAATGGCTCCGTTGTTTGAGAACTTTGACCGTCTAGCGACCTATATTCTTGTACAAATATCGATGGTTCAAAAGCCTGGTGTTCATAAAGATCATCCGAAACATATCCAGAAATTCCTAGCATGGGTCCAGCGATGTTTTGTGTCCGCTAAGGCTGGCAAACTGCCATTCTCTTTAGAAGCGCTCTCCGCCCCGGCTTCCAGTCGGTCCGAAGTCATTAACGACCTATCTTTGCAAATGAGCGACATCATCGAGATTAAGATAGTCAAACGTATTTACGACAGCCTTCCAGCTATACTTTCCAATCAGACAAGTGGATTGCAGGTCGCGTTGCAGGACAATCTTTTGACCGAGCTGTACGCCAAAGGCTTAGGGATAACAGCTGCCTACCCGCAGTTACTCCATATGCTCGACCTACTAGCACACAAAAATCCAAAGATGAAAATCCTTGAGATAGGCGGCGGCACCGGCGGGGCGACAAGACTCACCACTAAAGCACTACAAGGAGACACATTTCACAAGCGCTATCAGGATTATACGTTTACTGATGTTAGTACCTCATTTTTGTCTTCTGCCAAGGTAGAGTTTTCAACGTGCAAGGGGATGGTCTACAAGATTCTCGACATTGAAAGAAATCCCACTGAGCAAGGTTACGAACCAACGTATGATTTGGTCATTGCTTCAGACGTCCTGCACGCAACATCGTCTATAGCACAGACCGTGAGAAATTCACGAAACTTGCTTAAAAAGGGAGGCCGACTGATGCTCATTGAGTTGACTCGCGAGCTCATTGGAACAGGAATACTGCTTGGCACATTTCCTGATTACTGGAACGGCGAAGATGATGGTCGGAAGGACAGTCCTCTTCTTGACAAGGACGGGTGGAACGAGGTACTTTCGAATAACGGGTTCTCGGGGATTGACATTGTACTAGATGATTATCCCGCCCCACTCTCTGCAGCTTCTGTCATAGTAACCACGGCCGTTGACAATCAACTTATTCCACTCGGTGGGTTGCGCGAGCGAGATCGTGTTTACATGGTCTATCCGGGAGATCCTCCACTGTTTGCGAACACGCTTGCCGATCAATTACAAAAACAAAATCTCAACCCTATCGGTGTTTCTCTCTCTAATTCATACATACCACACAATTCTCGAATCATCTGCCTCGTCGGCCTCGAACGCACTAGTTTGAGTCATCCTAGCCAAGGCGAAATAGACGCGATCAGGAATCTACTTTATAAAGCTTCATCCTTGATTTGGATATCTGCTGGTGGCCTTATCCAAGCCTCAGACCCAGAGGCTGCCATCATGGTCGGATTAATTAGGGTCATTTCCACGGAGACGCACAGGTCCAGACTCATCTCAATAGATCTGGAACCTGCGTTTGATCAAGCTTCAGTAAACGTGGCGCGAAGTATTGTTGAGAAAGAATTACTACTACAGCAGTCTCCGCACAACCACGTTGAGGACAGTGAATATGTATTCAGCGATGGGTGTCTGCAAGTGAGCCGTCTGGTACCTGATAAGCAATTGAACCAGCGATTCAGGTTGCAGGAAAGTATGGAAGCGGTAACAGAAATGCTTCCAGTCCACAGCCAGAGCCCGTTCGGCGCTATCTTTGGGCATCCAGGCCTTCTGAGCTCACTTTATTTCAAGCCAGACCCCAAATATCTGGAGCCCTTGAAAGACGACTGGATAGAAATCAAAACTTCAGCCATGGGTCTGAATATGAAAGTAAGTGTAGCCTAGTAACTCCATGGCTCCTGCCCATTGACCCAGAGGCTCACATTACGTCTGCAGGACTTGGCGGTTGCCACCGGTCGATTCGATCTGAACAATTTGAGCTCTGAATGTTCGGGAGTTGTGACCATGGTTGGAAATGCCGTACACGACGTTCAAACTGGCGACAACGTCTACGGCATTGCGCCTGGAAATTTTGGCAACTACGTCCGTGCTCCAGCAACGTCTGTACAGAAGAGTTTCTTCGAGCAGAACCACGCGAAAATGGCATCAATGCCAATTGTGTACATGACCGCTATTTATGCTTTCATCCACCTAGCTCATCTGAGCAAAGGAGAAACAGTTTTAATTCACTCGGCCGCGGGTGGACTGGGCATGGCTGCGCTACGTATTGCTCGCCACCTCGGTGCTGAAATTTATGCAACGGTTGGAAACCCTGAGAAGGTCAAAGTGCTCATCGAGAAATTCGGCGTGGCGGGAGATCACATATTCTCGTCTCGTGAGCTTTCAGCTATCCCTAAGCTCATGGACTCTACTAAAAGTAGGGGCATTGACGTGATATTGTGTTCGGCAGTAGGCGAGCAGATGCACGAAACCTGGAGGTGTATTGCACCTATGGGACGCTTCATAGAAGTTGGTCGTAAAGATATCATGGAGCATGGCAAATTAAGTTTGGAAGTCTTCAAGCGCAATGCTACGTTTTCCTCTTTCGATCTAGGTCTACTCTATCAGCAGAACCCACAGTTTTGTGCCAGGTACGTTCATCGGCGAATGCAATACCACCCTTTACGAGTCTTTCACCACTTGTGGCCTCGCTAACGACTGTCTTTGGACCGACAGGCTTATGGCGCAGGTAAATGACATGTTTCATGAGGGCATTATCCAGCCCATCGAGCACATCCGAACATTTGACATCTCAGACCTAGAGCAGGCAATGATGTATTTCGCCAACGGCACGCATATGGGAAAGGTTGTCGTGACATTTGATAATCCTCAAGCTCTGCTCAAGGTATATGATCTATGCTACTGCAAGAGATTCGCGGTTATTCTCCATGAGGTTAGCTAATACACTCCCATAGATTGCTCCATCAATATCTCGGCCTTCTTTTTTGCCAGACTCAACTTATGTTCTTGCAGGATGCTTAGGTGGTCTTGGAAGAAGCATTAGCTGTTGGATGGTTGAGCATGGTGCGAAGCATCTGACATTTCTATCCAGATCGAACGTCAACCACCCAGAAGCCGAGCTGATGGCTGATGATCTCCGCAACCGAGGGGTAGAGATTGATATAATAAAGTGTGATGTAACGATCAAGGAAGAGGTTACAGCGGCAGTTGGACAAGCTTCGAGCGAGAGAATGATTAAAGGCGTGCTGCACGCAGCTATGGTGCTTGAAGTAAGAAAATCTGCGATGCCCCAGAAGGAGGGAAATAAACCGACTAACTGAGGCTCTCGACAGGACATATCATTCGATAAGATGTCTAGCGAGCAACTCCAACGTGTTCTTGGTCCAAAGGTTCAAGGTACTATCAACCTTCATGAAGCAACGCTCGGAAGCCCTCTTGACTTCTTCGTCATGACAAGTTCGGTTGCCACAATGATCGCGCCCGCCACCCAGGCAAGCTACTGTGCGGCAAACTCATTTCAAGATGCTTTTGCACGTCACAGACTGTCACGTGGTCTTCCCGCCCAATCTATTGCATTCGGACTCATCCTTGAGGTGGGCCTTGCCACCCGACTGCCCGAGATCCGTAAATCGCTGGCTCGCAACGGTCTCTACGGCACCGGCGAGCTCGGATTCCTCAGACTGCTCGAGGCGGCATTCGTGCCTCAAACCATTGGCGACCAATGGCGCAGCGATCCGCTGGCACAAGCTCACTTATTGACCGGCCTCGAAGCCAGCAAGCTGGTAGCCGTGAACGACAAAAACTACCACTGGCACAGCGACGCACGTGTCGGCCCAGTATTGCAAGCCATCGAGGACCTCTTGCACTCACAGTTCAACAAGACGGTCGGCACGACCGTGCTCGATAAGCTGAGTGATGCGCCCCCTGGCGAGATGCGGAAGCTGGTGATGCAGGCAATCATTGAGAACCTGGCGAAACTGCTGTTTATGCCTGTGGACGAGATTGATGCGACGCGCGCGGTGTCTAACTACGGTATGGACAGTATGATTGCGGCGGAGCTGAGGAATTGGCTGGTAAAGGTTTTTGAAACGGATATTCCGTTCTTGGAATTGCTGGATCCGGGGATGAAAATTGAGATGTTGGCGGATAGGATTGTTGATGGGAGGAAGCAGGAATCTCAAGGGTAGACACATGTCCGTGAGTCGGAGGAACGCGAACGCTCTTTTGCACGATCCCTTTCCTTTTCCTACGCGTCAGATAAGGATGTTGCAGGAAGGAAGTAGGAAGCTTTAACGCCGAGAAAGCTCGATCTATGAATCACATTGCGACACTCTCCTACACGATGCTCATAGTTTCACTCCGCGTTCAGACACGGACAAGTCAAACGCTTACCATCATATCGTCACATCTCAAGTCCTTTCAGCACAAACACATTTCTCCCGTCTTTCCAGAATACCACCATTGCCCAAACATCCCCTCCCCCCCAAATCCACCCACCATCTATCTATGTTCCAAGCCCCTAAACCCACACGAAATAATCGCATTACCAAACCAGCGTTGCCCCAATATCCTCTCGAGAAAGTCGAAAGCGTGCTCTCTAGATGCTTATTTGGGGCCAAGGCGAAAGGTCGAAGCCGTGCTGCTGCATGCGTTGCAGAGATGAGGAATAGATAGGAAACCCCCCCCCCCCCTCCCTCCTTCCCCACTTCTCTCACCGGCCCCCCATCCCACACCCCCCCCCCATCAGCCCCATCTTCTTCCCACCACGCTCTATCGTCATCCGCTAACCCCAAAAATTCACCCCCCCACGAGTTTCACCCCCTCCCACCTCACTCATCCCTCGAAGAATTTCGCTCTTCTCTTTTCTCTTCTTCTCTTCTAACGAGCTACTCGCATCGACGCATTTTGTTTTCTTGAATCAGTTTCTTGAATTTTCTCTCGCTTTTACTACTCACACTTGGCGAAAAACATGACTGCTTTCAAATCAATATCACATTAAAATTACAGTAAATTCTATTTTGTTAACATCTTTTGCAAGATCAAAAACAACTTTCAACAGATAGCAAAATTTAAGTACTCATTTATTCTACAAGAAGAAGCATCTCTTTTACACATTATTCAAAATTTTTAGAATCTTTCTGAATGTTGTTAAATTAATTTTCTCAAAATTAAAAGCTTTTCAAGTTCTTCATTAACAAAATCATAAGATGAGAAAAGATGATATTAACTGATTTTAGTCAATATTAACTAAGTTAGCTGTTAATTTCTTGTCTCAGTTAATGATGAGAAATGTTAAATTTAGTTAATCTCATCAACTAATATAAATTCATCACGTCAAGTCAAGTACTCAAGTTCAACTTAAGTATTCAATTTAAAAAATATTGAGTTAAGTTGAAAGATTTTTGAATTTAAGTCACATCAAGTTGAAAAGTTGAACTTAACAACTTGATTTAACAACTTAATTTAATTTAATTTAATTTAATAAAATAATAATAATAATAATAAATTCATACATTCTTGTGACATCGATTAGATCAACTCATGAGAGACTCTATGCTATTTGTATCGAGTGAACAAAACTCTCCGAGGTAGAAAATCACTCACAGTCTATACAACTGCTTCACGTAGCTGAAACAGTGAGTTTTGAGACTATGTATCAAATTTGTTCACGTTGATTGCATGTTAAAGAATGAGTGTTCTAGTCACTCTAAATTGCTTCAAGAGCTTCGTTTTCATCATCATCTTTGCTACTGCTCTGAGACTCTTCAACAAAATAATAATAATAATTATTATTCATACATTTTTATTACATTGACTAAATCAACTTATGAAGAATATTTATGCTATGTATGTTAAGTGAACAAAACTCTCTGAAATAGAAAATCACTCATTATTTATACAACTGCTTCACGTAGTTGAAATGATATGATTGAAACTATGTATCAAATTTGTTCATGATGATTGCATGTTAAAAAATGTTAAGATCGTGCCTAAATGATTCAATCAGTGAAGAACAAGATTGATAATGCTTGATCTTTAAAGATAGTTATAACTGAACATTAAGAACACAGAAGAAGAGTGATACAAGAACTTTTATTTATGTAATGTTCAAAAACTGTGCTAAACTTGAAGAAGACATGTTGTGACACAGAAAAAATGTAATGTAGATGAAGAAGATGTTGATGAATGAAAAGAAGTGTTGAGAAAGAAAAAAGAAATTGAGTCATATTTGAGTCATATCTGAGTCAAACCTGACTAGCTCGTTGATTAATTCTTGTTACGATCCTAGCTACGCACCTATGTTGGTAGCTATGTTGGTGGCTATGTTGATGACTATCGCCGGCCGCTCGCCGCTAGGCTATAGGGTTGTTCCGAGGCCAACCCTATTCAGGGTTAGCTTATGTTCTCCTGAGTCATATAGATAGCCGGCTCTTCCCTTCTAGATACTTTCCTTCCTTAGCATTTATATACTCGTTACATTACACCCATATGACTCGCTCTATGCTGGCCCCTAACAATTCTAATCATTACGCAGTGAACTCACTAACGTTCACTGTGAATTGATTAAAGCTTCAGTCTTGATACGTTTGTAACATTATCTTTCTCTTCAAGAATTCATGTTTGCATGAATGTAGTTTCATATTCAAATTAGCATGATTTGTTTGAATATAACTTATGAAATTCGTTCAGAACTTTCTCTGAGTCATTGAATTTTTCTTTATCAACATAGTATCATTTGTCATCTTTATTTAAATCTGATCATTTGATTTTGTATTGTATTCAATCTTGATAACATTTGAAGTTCAATATATCATCTATTTCTCAATGTTCATCATCTTTAATAGTGATTAATCTGAGTGTCTCTGAATGTTGTTCTGATAAAAAATCTTTGAAATAAGATTATAGTAGCTTCAAGCTGAACATTGAATGCAGATGCTTCACACTTACTGATAAATGAAGATGATAGAAGATTTCAACTTTGACAGTGATTTGATAAAGTTTTAGCTGTTTGTCTTTCAAATTCTTACATGATCGTGATGTCTTGATGTTTCTGAAGAATAATCAAATTCAGTCATTTACTTCATAAATGATGTTTCATTTATGTTTATTAATTTGAGTCTTAATGATTTACTTCATCTTTTTCAATTTTTAATGATTGAAGTTAAGAAGTTCTTTCATTCAGATGATAATATTGTCAACTTTTCTAGTTTCAAGACGTTCACAAGTTGTTTTGTAGTCAGTTGTATCTGAATTGAAATTCATTCAAGGGTGAAATCTCTTATTGAAGTAGAAAGAAATCATTAAAGTGATTGAAAAGATATTGAAATTCTCGCTGAATTTCACCATGAATATTTATTTTGCTCAGTCATTCTGCATGTAATTACAGTAAGTTCTAAGTTTGCATTCAACGTCTTGATTGACTCGTTTTGATTAATTGTTAATTTCAGAATGATAAACTATGAATAAACTAGCTGTGATTTTTAGTCGCTTGCAAACACTCTTTCACATGATTGATATGAATTGAAAGTCTTTGTCTGAAATGATAGAATTAGACAAGTCATGAAGTCAATAAACATTTCATAGCATGATTCATACTGTTTCTTCAACTGAGATGTCTTCATCTCTTCAATGACAGAGAACATAGTAATGTTCTTTGATGAGATGATATATGATCATGCAAATGACGTTATAGTCTTCTGACAAAGATAGCTCAGTGACAAAGTTTATAATTATATTCTTTCAGCGTTCTTGTAAAATCAAAAGAGAATGATGAAGTTCATTAATGCTATTTCTAATCTTACTCAGATACAGTTCTTCATTGACTTCTGCAACTTCTATCAATGCTTTATCAAGAACTTTTCGAAGATTGTTCATCTCATGATTCAACTTACTCAAAAGAAGATTATATTTGAATGAAATAAGATCTGTCAGACGACATTCAATCATATGAAGAGATGTATGACTGAGACTTCAATACTTCGTCACTTTGATCAGACTCATGAGATCATTCTGAAAACTGACTCATTCAACTACGTAAACGACGAAGTTTTGTCTTAATATGACGATGAAGAAATTCTACATTTGATTGCTTTCTATAGCAAGAACATGTCTTCTGCTGAATGCAACTACGAGATATATGATAAAAAGCTGCTGATCATCATTCAAGCATTTGAGCATTGATGATTCAAACTAAAGCTAATCAACATTTCTATCAAGATGTTCATTAATCATCAAGCACTCACATCATTGATGAAAGACAAAGAGCTTAGCAGATAACAAATGCGCTGAATACAGAAGTTCACTGACTTTAACTTCAAGATAATGTATCGATCTGACAGGCAGAACATCAAGATTGATGCATTAACTCGTCAAGTTGATGTCGTGCTCAGAAGTTTTGAGAATGAGCGCGTTCGCTATCAAAGAATCACTATTTTGACGTTGAATTGAATGAAAATTACTGATTTAAAGAAGAACATCAATGAATCAATCTATAAACAGATTCTTAAAATTAATGAGATTGACGAGAATTGTACGCTACTTCGCGAAGCAATAGCAAGAGACGAGACACAATATGAAGATATCAAATTGAAGAATTGTTGAACTCAGAATGAAATCTTGTATCATGATAGTCAGCTATGAGTTTCATTCAACGAGTTTCTACAAATGAATCTGATTCGTGAAGTGCATGATCAACTCTCAATAGATCATTCTGATATTCTTAAAACTGTGAAAATCATAAAATGAAATTACTATTGATCATTCATGCAAAAGACAGTAGATCAATATATTCAAAACTGCTATGTCTATCAACGTTCAAAGACATCTAGAAATAAATCAAACAACTTACTTCAATCTTTATTGATACTTGAACAGTGATGACAGAATATAGTCATGAACTTCATTATCAATTTATTTGATTCATACAACTACAACGCTATTCTGACTGTCATTTGCAGATTATCAAAAGAAAGACATTATATTTCTTGCATCATTGATGATGAAAATATCACAGTCGAAAAAACAGCTGAAATGTTGCTTCAATGAGTATATTGAACTCACGATCTATCAAACTTCATTGTGTTCGATTGAGATTCTCAATTCATCTTCATTCTTTGAAAGTCTCTTTGCAAACGACTGAGCATTTCTCTTCAATTTTTCATCGTCTATCATTCTCAGATTGATGATCAAAGCGAACGAGTCAATCAGAATATCAAAATATATCTTCGTTTCTTCTGTTCATACATGCAGAATGACTGATTCAAGTGATTGTTCATGATCAAGTTTGTTGATAATAACATCTTGTTTTCAATCATCTTCTTAACTCTCTTTTTCATGAATAAGAGCTTTCATTCTCATATGAGCTTTGATTCTGACATCATCGAGTATGAAAGCACTCGCGAGCGCTTGCAGATCATCAGAGTCGAAGATATATTTGATCACATGAACAAGACATTAATCTTCGCTTGCGAAGCTCTGATCAAAATACGAAAACAAATGATAAAACAAGCTAACAAGCATAGAAAAGAGATCAATTACAAGATTGAATCAAAGATGTTTCTGAACGAAAGAAACATCATTACAGCGAGACTCTTCAAAAAGCTAGATGACAAGATGCTTGATTCATTCAAGATCACAAATTCTGTTGACTTCTTTTATAAATTGAAACTATCAGACACTATGCATATACATGATGTATTTCATTCAGAGCTTTTTTGTTCTGCAGTTGATAACTCTCTGTCTGATCAGAAGAATGAATCTTCGAGATTAATAGTGATAAACGATGAGAATGAATGAAAGATCAACAATATATTGAACTCTTAATGATATTGAAAATGACTTTAATATCAAGTTAAATGAAAGAATTATGACAACGATCTCAACTGATATAACGCTGACGACGATGAATTTATGAACACTCAAGAGATGATTGATGACTTTCATATCAAATATTCAAGAAAAGCGCACTAAGAAATAACATTCATGCAAACATGAATAGTCAAGAAAGAGAGATAATGTTATGATTCTAGCCTTCATTTATTCTTTCTAGTCTTCGTCTTGATTTCATTCTAATTGAGCTTAGTGAGCATTCAAGCTAGAGATGATGTCATTGAGACTTTGCATCATATGTGTAAGACGTCAACTCAATCGAGTCTAGCACAGAGCTGAGAAACACATATATAAGAATTGAGTTCTTTTCTGTAGATACTTTTCTTTCTTAGCATTTATCTATTAGTTAAATGATACTCATATGACTCACTCTATGTTGATTTCTAACACTTAATGTTTTGTAAATTTTTTCAGTGAATCTTTTGTAAATTAGAATGTTGATGTCATTTACAAAGTTGAATATCTTAATTTTGATTTTTAATGCTTTGCATTTTTCAATTAAGCTTGCGTTGAAGAATAGAAAGAGAATAAATGAAATAAGAAATTTCTGCAATATGTTTGCATTTATTCAATGCATAGTGCTCATCTGATCATTAAATACTAGCGATGACTCTCTGTCTTTCAGAAAGCATCAACAGTTTGTAAAGTGAACTAAATTTTAGAATTTAGCTTAAGTGACATTCATTACTTAAAGTTGAATAAAATCTGAATTTAAGCTGATCTTGCTGAACTAAGTTCTGCTTTTGTTGATAAAATCTGCATTCATTTATATGTTGTTGAACTGAATTTCACTTTTGTTAATAAAATCTGCGTTTATTCATATATGCTAAACTGAATTTTACTTTCATCACTTTCGTCACTTATGTCACTTATATCACATATATTAATTCTTTTTTTTGCATATATTATATATATTTACAGAGATTTATTTAAAGACAGAATTATAGTATGAAGTATCACTACAATGAATATCATTGTTGTACTCAAAAGCATTATTAATAGTACATGAACACTTTTCACTCTTAATCATTCATTTATTCAAAATATACATTGACTTGAATCAAAACAACTCAGAAAATGACTTGATTAATTTTAATTTCAAAAATGATTTGCAAATTGCATCTTGAACTCTGTATAAAAAATATAAAGATAACATTGTTAAAAGTTTTGAGCAAGTGCAATCATCAAGACATTGAGTGACATGATTCAAGTAATCTCATCAAGCATTCACTGTAAAATGACTCAGAAAATGAATTGATTAATTCTAATTTCATGAAGATTAACAATCTTATCTGCATACAAAGTATATGCTCATAATTAAAGATGATGAATTAATGATCAAGAAAATGAAATGAATAATTTCTGTTAATGTAACATTTCTCAATCTTCTTATTTAAACATCAACTATGCATATATGTTTGAACACAGCAGTTTTGCTTAATGTTCATGCTTAGATTGATTGCATTAAGTTAAGTACTCAAGTTCAAGTTGAGTATTCAACTTGAAAAGTGTTGAGTTAAGTTGAGAAGTTGAACTTAAGAACTCAGATTGAGTTGAGAAGCTTGACTTAATAACTCGACTTGAAAACTCAATTTGACTCGACAAGATATTAGATAGATGTAAATAGCTTAATTGAACAGTCTTCATGATTTTCTTCATGACTTTCTATCATGTTTTCTTATCATGAATTTCTATCAAAGTCAAATAATCTTCATGTTTTTTCTTCATGTTTTTCTTCATGTTTCTCTTCATGTTTCTCTTTATGACTCTTTATTAAACATTCTTCATGTTCTTCTTCATGTTTCTCTTCATGTTCTTCTTCATGTTTCTCTTCATGTTTCTCTTCATGTTTCTCTTCATGTTTCTCTTCATCTTTCTCTTCATCTTTCTCTTTATGACTTTCTATCAAATGATCTTCATGTTTCTCTTCATGACTCTTTATCAAAAGATAATGCAAAAAGATAATGCAAAAGTCAAAAATTGAAAAATTTTCTATATTTAACTCTCTTGACATCAAGCTCAGATTCTTGATGAATTAAGTTAAATTGACTCAATTTTCAGTTGAATCGAGTCACGTCAAGTTAAAAATATGAGCAACTTGACTTGAATTAAGTTGAAAATGTAAGCAACTCAACTTGATCTTGATTCAAGTTCAAAATGTCAACTTGAAACTCAACTCAATGATCAATTTACTCATGCTGAGTGAAATTAAATTGTTGTACTCACTTTGAAAGTTTATCATGCACTACTGATCTGTAACATCTGATGTAATAATGATTTCATGTTCACTCTTCAACTTCTGCATTAAATATCAAAGCTGTAATGCTTTTATTTAAATTCTTAAGTCTTTTTAATCTTCAATTTGTAAAAACAGTTTTTTAATGATGATTCATTCTCTCATGTCTTGACTTTATATCAGCAACAGCTCAAATTCTTCTTTTATTAACTTTTTTATTCTCATTGCTAATCTTGACTTCTTGCAATCTTCACAAAGCTTGAACTATTTACTATAAATGCATTGCAATGACTTGTTAAACTTCATGCATTAACATTTTTTGCAATATTTTGAATTGATTCAACATTATCTAATTTAACATTGTCATGATGTCAGATCATCAACTTGATTTAGAACATAAATTGTTGATATCTTAGATAATCTCGATTCATTGAATCTGTTTCACAGTTCAATGAATCAAGTCATCAATCTAGTCATCATCATCTTAATCTAGTCTCAGCAATTTTGCTTCAATCATTTCAGTCATATGCGCGAACTTCTGCAATCTTAAGTCAATAGAACTACTGTCTAGTCTTGATTCTGCTCGATTCATGTATATAGAAGTTGAGCTTTCATTCTTTTCTTCTGCTCTTTGTCTTTCATCTTATACATTATTTGATGTATTGTCTTGTATTTAGATTCTATCAAAGTAATAATAATATCAATCTTCTATATTGATAGTATCTTTAGTTTAGCTCAATTTCTGACATTATGAAAGATCTACACTTTCTGCAACATTTTCATACATTGAAATCTCATCTAGTTATTTTTTCGCTTAAATGAAGTCGTTTCACAATTTCTTGATCGATGATGAGTGTGCTGTTGAACAGTTCACTCAAAGTATGATTGAAAATTTAGTCAAGATCTTTCGCGCAATGCAAGAGCTTCAAAATCAAGTTCGATAACATGATGTCATCACTTTATTCTCATTCATCATTCTCAGTTCTTCAGTTTATATAGAGTTGAATTCTCAGTCTCTTGCAATGATAGCTCAGATCATTGTACAAATCTTGAACAATTAATCTTTCTTCATCATTCATCTTTTTGCAAACTCTGTCGCTGTCTTCATTGCTTCTAGATTCAAGAAGCTTCTTGACATATTTGAATATGAGAAAAACAAAGATCGATTGAATGCATGAGAGCAGAGTCTGATACAGCGCATGAATGTGAACGACAATCATTATTTCTCTCATCAAGTCAAGATCATCTATGTCGAGTCATGACTCATTATAGATAAGAAAACTCACAATCTAATGAATCAATATCGAGTCAATGATTTCTGTATCATTTTCATCTTTGCAGACTGATGACACAAGTTACATCATTGCTGCAACAACTCTTTCAAGACAGAAGATATTCATTTATATCTTCGCGAAATTCTGAAGCAAGACATGAATAGCTTTGTCAACTACTATAATCTCTTCTATCAAAAGAAAGAACATTCTTTGATGAAAGATTTCTCATTGATTGACTATCTGAAGCGCAATGTCAATTATTTCACTCAAGTCATCATTTTTTTCTGATGAAATCTTGATGAAACTCAATCATTCATCTTTCATCAATGAGTTCAAGCATTCTCTGACATCAATGAAGAGCTTCAGCAGCTTAAGCATCATCAATCTCACTTCGTCTTCGTCATTGTCTCATTCATCAAAGTCAAGAACATCTCTGCGTCGACTAGTAATTCTTTGAGTTCAAAGATCATCATCTCTGTGACTGTTGTTTCAACAGTATCTTCGTCTCTTTCTTTCTCATTTCTCGATGAGTCAATGAATCTAAACTTCATTATTATCATCATTCAAGATAAGATTCTGATCGTTTCTGAGATCAAGAAAATCTGCAACAAGTGAAAGCTGTGTTACTATTGCAAGTTGCAACATTCAAGCAAAATCACTAAAGAATGTTCAAATAAGAAGTTCTTCACTCTGCATATCATGAATGTTTACGACAGTGACATCGTCAGTATAGATGAAGAAGTCTCGCTGTTTGTAAGAAAAGTTTAGTTTTTGAGCTAAGTTACGCTCAGAAATCTGTATACATATTATTTTATTTACTAATCTCAATCTTTTCACTCTCACTTCAATCATATAGAAAGTTTTCTGCTAAATCTGTCTTGAAACTCTTTGAATTCAATTCGACATTCAAAGATAGTCACATGATAGTATTCTGTATTTTACGTCAAGCTCAATCTAAAGTTCTCGTTCTTACTCTGATTGATTGTGAAGTCTTTGCTTATGTCTTTATGAATAAATTCTTCGCGCAACAACATGATCTTTTCTTGCATTAATTAATTCACTTTTGCAAACTTCAAGAATTTGATGATCAAGTCGCTTGAATCAACAACATTACTTATGTCGTCGAAATCACAATGATTCTCGATGAATACATTGAAAGACTATTCTTTTATGTCATTGAATTAAGTCAATATCTTATCATCATGAATCTGTCATGACTTCGTCATCACGTCATTGATGTCAATTTTGAGCACAATATTCTCATCTTGTTTTTCTTCTTCTGTCTTAATCATTGTTGCTCATTTCTCGTCAAGATCTATGATCTTAATCAACAAGAAGAAAATTTCTATCTCATATGAATAATGATTTTCGAGACAGAAAACCATCAATTTTGATGAGAAAATTAAGCGAGAATCTGAAAGCAGAGAGCTGAAAATCATTAATTTTCTAGACTGAAAATCATTTTACTTTCTGAGTCGATTTTCTTCAAAATTTCAGGTCTTATTCGTTTCAGTCAGCTGTATCCACGAACATAATATCGAACTCAACGGCAACAAACTGCATTTTTAGAAAAATGTTGAACATTGAGATTT